>Ga0315546_1000371_pt1 | contig 32968 bp, 27 predicted proteins | sample SalMarSW160170MG_FD_203833 | JGI IMG/M metagenome (GOLD analysis project Ga0315546, IMG submission 203833) | Salt marsh sediment microbial communities from the Plum Island Ecosystem LTER, Massachusetts, United States - Salt Marsh Sediment SW1601-170 ...
CTCGCGGAACTGAACGTTCCCGCCGTTGATCAGCGCGTTGATGTTCCGTCGGATCGCGCCGTCTTTGTCGAACAGCCGCCGCTCGATCGGCGCGTACCGCCGGCCGAGCTCGACCATCGCGTCGCGAACGGTCGCCCCGTCCGGCAGCTCGAGCGTCCGGTACGCCTCGTCGAGCTCCCGCTTGAACGAGAAGCCGATCTCCACCGAGACCCTCATGCCGCCCCGGTCAGCTCCTTCGACAGGCGATTGTGAACCGGGATCAGGTCGAGGATCGACTCGTCGACCAATCGCCCGTCCCGGACCCGCCAATCGCCGTTGACCATCGCGAAGTCGACCCGATCGACGGCGCAGTGGACGATCGCCGCCACCGGATCGGCGTGCGCGCCGGCGAGCGCGATGTCGTTCAGGTCGAAGGCGATCAGGTCGGCCGCCTTGCCGACCTCGATAGAGCCGATCTCGTCCTCCCGGTGGAGGACCCGGGCCCCGCCGATCGTCGCCATCCGGAGCGCCTCGCGCGCGGTCAGCGCGTCGGCGCCGTATTGGACGCGCTGGAGGAGCATCGCCTGGCGGACCTCGCGGATCATGTTCGACGTGTCGTTGCTCGCCGAGCCGTCGACCCCGAGCCCGATCTTGATCCCGGTGTCCTTCATCTCGGTCACTCGGGCGATCCCCGAGCCGAGGATCATGTTCGAGCTCGGGCAGTGGGCCATCCCGACCTTCGCCGAAGACAGCTTCGCGACGTCGGCGTCGTTGAGGACGACGAGGTGCGCGTACCAGACGTCGCCGCGGAGCCAGCCGAGCTCCTCCATCAGGTCGACCGGACGCATCCCGGAGCGCCGGAGGCAGTACGCCTCTTCATCCCTCGTCTCGGCGAGGTGCGTGTGGAGGAGGACGCCGGTCTCCTCGGCGAGCTTCACCGACTCGCGCATCAGATCGAAGGTCACCGAGAACGGCGAGCACGGCGCGAGGGCGATCCGGAGCATCGCGAGCGGCTCGGGATCGTGGTACGCCTCGATCATCCGTTGGCAGTCGGCCAGGATCTCGTCCTCCGTCTGGACGACCGAGTCCGGGGGCAATCCTCCGTCCTTCTTCGACAGCGACATCGAGCCGCGGCACGGATGGAATCGGATCCCGGCCGCTTGAGCCCCCTCGATGTCGGCGACGAGCACGTTCCCTCCGTCGCGCGGATACAGGTAGCAGTGATCGGTCGTCGTCGTCGCGCCGGAGAGCAGCAGCTCGCTGCACGCGATCGTCGACGCGACGCGCATCGCCTCCTCGCCGAGACCCTTCCACCGCTCGTACAGGAAGACGAGCCAGTCGAACAGCTTCGCGTCGGACGCGCCGGGGACGTTCCGGAAGAGCGACTGGTACAGGTGATGGTGCGTGTTGACGAAGCCGGGGAGGAGGAGCTTCCCCGCACCGCGGACGACCTCGTCGGCCTCGATCCCGGCCGCGTCCTCGCCGACGTCGACGATCCGGTTTCCCTCGACGAGGACGTAGCCGTTGCGCAGTTCGCGCCCGTCGGCGTCCATCGTGGCGACGACGTCGAATCCGGCGAACAGCGTCCGGGGGCTCATCCCGCCAGGTCGATCCTGTCCGCGTTCTCGAGGAACGCGGCGAGGAGCGCGATCGTCGCCTCGAGGTCGTCCGGATGGAGCGACTCGACGACCGAGTGGACGTAGCGGGTCGGAATCGACAGCGTGACTACCGCCGCGCCCTCCTGCGCCATCTGGAGCGCGCCGGCGTCGGTCCCGCCGCGCGGGAGGACCTCCATCTGATACGGGATGCCGTTCTCTTCCGCAAGCCTCCGCATCGCGCGGACGAGCGCCGGATGGGAGATCGACGCGGAGTCCCGGACCTTGATCGCGACGCCCTTGCCGAGCTGGGTCACCCGGTCCTTCGCCGGCACGTCCGGCGTGTCGGCGGCGATCGTCACGTCGAGGGCGATCCCGATCTGCGGGTGCGTCACGAACCCGGCGACGCGCGCCCCGCGGAGGCCGACCTCCTCCTGCGTCGTCCCGACGAAGTACAGGTCGCAGGCAGGCTTCTTCGCACGTTTCACCGCCTCGATCCCGACGTAGACGCCGACGCGGTCGTCGAGCGCCTTGCAGGAGATCAGATCGCCATACTCGATGAAGTCCTGCCGAAGGGTGACCGGGTCGCCGATCCGGACCTTCTCCTCGACCGTCTCCGCGGGGAGGCCGAGATCGACGAACAGGTCGCGCAGCTCGAGCGGCTTCTTCTTCTCCTCCTCGCGGAGGATGTGAATCGCCTTCCGCCCGATGCAGCCGATCAGATCGCCGGACTCAGCGTGCACGATCACCCGCTGCGCGACGAGGTTGACCGGGTCGAATCCGCCGGCCGGATTGATCCGGAGGAACCCCGTCTTCTCCTCGATGTGACTGACGAAGAAGCCGATCTCGTCCATGTGTCCGGCGACGACGACGACCGGTCCGTCCCCCTGCTTGTGGGCGATCACGTTCCCCAACGCGTCGGTCGTAACGGAGTCGACGTGCCCTTCGAGCGCCTTCTCGACGATCCTTCGCACTTCGGCCTCGTAGCCGGGGATTCCCGCCGCCTCGCACAGTCTCTTCAGTAGCTCCATCCGGCCTCCTTTGCGCCGAAGAGTGTAATCGGGATCTCCGAAAGATCAATTCCTTGCCTCATTGCGGCACCTGGAGATACCATCGGCGCATGATCCCGATACGCGACATGATCCGCAGCCGGCGATTCCCGGTCATGACCGTCTCGCTGATCGTGATCAACCTGCTGGTCTTCCTGTACCAGGGATACCTCGGAACGCGCGAGCCGCTGTGGGACAACTGGTCGGACGAGCGGTACGCGTGGATCCAGGCCGGCCGTGAGGCGCCGCCGATCTTCGATCCGTACTACGCGTACACGACGCGGCGTCTCCCCGGCCAGTCGGTCTCGACCTACGCGATCGCGCAGGACGATTGGTTCCTGATGCAGTACGCCCTGATCCCGGCCGAGCTGCTCGGTGGAACCGACCTCCCACCGACGATCCCGATCCCCATCTGGCTGACGCTCCTCTCGGCGATGTTCCTCCACGGGAGCATCCTCCACGTCCTCGGGAACATGCTCTACCTGTGGATCTTCGGGGACAACGTCGAGGACGCGATGGGGCCGGTCCGATTCCTGATCTTCTATCTCCTCTGCGGCGCCGTCGCCTCGTTCGCGCAGATCGCGATCGCCCCGGGGAGCTCGATCCCGCTGGTCGGCGCTTCCGGCGCGATTGCCGGCGTCCTCGCCGCCTACTTCATGCTCTATCCGTACGCCAAGGTGCTGACGATCATCCCGATCTTCTTCTTCCTCCGGCTGGTCGCCGTGCCCGCGGTCTTCCTCCTCGGCTTCTGGTTCGTCCTCCAGGTGATCAGCGGCGCGGGCTCCTTCGGCTCCTCGGGCGGGGTGGCCTGGTTCGCCCACATCGGCGGCTTCGTCGCCGGGCTCCTCCTCGTGGGGCCGTTCAGGCGACGCGACGTCCCGCTGACCCTTTGGCGGTCGCTTCGAAGCAGACGTTTCCACCGTTGATCGGTGGGTCAGATGTCCGCCTCCAGGGGTACCCGAGCCTTCACAGTCGCTCGATCCGTCGATATGATGAACTCAACGTGCAGTGTGGCCACCAAAGGAGTGATGAACCATGAAACGGGGCGCCGCGGTCTGTTTTGCTGTCCTCTTGTTCGTTTTCATCCCCTCCCTCGCGTTCGGGGGGGACTTGGTCGAGCATCGCGCCATCGTCATATCCAACGATTACGAGTTCACCGTCGAGAACGGCGTTTGTTCCGGTTCGGGCGAACTGGACGACCCCTACGTCATCGAGGACTGGGTCATCGACGCCGGGTACGAGGACTACGGAATCCGGATCCACGGGACCTCGAGGGCGTTCGTCATCCGCAACGTGGAGATCTCCGGCGCGGCCAAGTCGGCCGTCTACCTCAGCTACGTGAGGAACGGGGTGATCGACGGCTGTCTCTTCGAGGGGAACTGGGCCGGCGTGACGCTCAACTTCGCCACGCTGAACCGCATCACCGACTGCGTGTTCTCCGACAACAGCGACGGGATTCGCTTCTACTTCTCCTCGCAGAACCAGATCCTCGGAAACGCGTTCGACGGGAATGACACGGCGATCTGGTTCGATGCGTGCAACGAGAACGAGATCATCGGCAACCTCGTCAGCGAGTCGCACATGGGGATTTACCTGAACCTCGGCTCGGAGGCGAACTACGTCGTCGACAACGCGTTCGTCGACAACTTCCACCACGCGCACACCGACGATCTCAACCGGTGGGACGACGGTGCGACGGAGGGCAACTACTGGGGCGGGTACGAGGCGATCGACGCCGAGGAGGACGGGATCTGGGATTCACCGTACCCGATCACGAGCGACGGCGATCAGGACAACTTCCCGCTGGTGACCCATCCGCTCGTCCCGACGCCACCGCCGGCGACCTGCGACGTCTGAAGGGCTCCTTTCGGAACGAAGAACGGGCGCGCCCGGTGCGTCCGCTCGTCCGTTTCGGGCTACAGCAGCGGCGTGAAGCGGTTCTCGTTCCAGTACTCCTCCTTGAGCGCCTCGTCCTGACGCAGGAGGAGCCGGTAGTGGCCGTCCTCCCACTCGGCCAGCTCGCGGAAGAAGCCGGCGACCGCCTCGTCTTCGGCCGCTTCGGCCTGCCGCGTGTAGAACGCGTAGGCGTTCTTCTCCAGCAGGATGCCGATCGACAGGGCCGACATCTCGAGATGCTTGCCGCCGATCCGTCGGACGAAGTCCTCGGAGAAGATCCCCGTCGCCTCCGGTCCTCGATCCTTCAGCAGTTCGTTCGACGGCGTCCAAGTACCTCCCTCCGTCAGCGAGCGGTATCCGGTTTGAAGCGCCTCGTAGTGCTTCCGCTCTTCGTCGGCGAGCCGCGAGAACGTCTCGCGAGCCCCCGGATCCTCGGACCGCTCGGCCGCCATCGTGTAGAAGGTGAACCCGTCGCGCTCCGCCTCCATCGCCTCCCGCAGGATTCCAGCCAGATCCGTATTCCCCATTCGTTCCTCCTTCACGGGGAGAGGGTAGCCGACTCCCGACGCAGCGCCAATCGTTTGACTTCGGTGCACCGCCCCCTACACTGTCTCCGGAAAGGACGGCATGGCCTCAGAGCGACTCTTCGACCAAGTCCGCGGGGAAGTTCCGTATTCGCTTCTTCACGTCCCGATCCGCGACATCCGGGAGGGACAGCGGATCAGTCAGTGCTTCCTCGTGAAGCGAAAGTCACAGCGTTCGACGCGAACCGGGGACCCGTACCTCGAGATCCTCCTCGCCGATCGGACGGGGACGCTCCCCGCCCGCGCCTGGGCCGAGGCGGCGCAGCGGTACGCGAGCCAGTTCGACGAGGGCGAGTTCGTCTTCGTCGAGGGGCGATCCGAAACGTACCGAGGCAACCTCCAACTGATCGTCGAGTCGATCCGCCGGATGACGCAGGCCGAGACGGAATCGGGACAGATACCGGGCTTCGACCCGGCCCTTCTCGTCCCTTCGACCGAACGCGACGTCGACCGGATGTGGAACGAACTCGTCGCGTTGGCTCGGACCGTCGAGCCCGAGCCGCTGCGGCAGCTGACCGTGGAGCTTCTCTCCGAGCACGAGGCGAAACTGCGGGAGTTTCCGGCGGCGGCATCGAAGCACCACGCCTACCTCGGCGGCCTCCTCGAGCACACGCTCGAGGTCGCGCAGAACGTCTCGACGTACGCGGAACAGAATCCCGGATTCGACCTGAACCGGGGGCTCGCGGTCGCCGGGTCGATCCTCCACGACATCGGAAAGATCGTCGAGTTCGAGAATCCGGTGGCCGTCAATTACACGCGAAAGGGTCAGCTCCTCGGTCATCTCCTGCTCGGCCGGGACATGATCCGCGAGGCCGCGGCGAAGCAGTCGTGGCCGGACCCGCGCCTGCCCGACGCCCTCGAGCACATCCTGATCTCCCACCACGGCGAGCTCGAGTACGCCGCCGCGATGGTCCCGAAATCGCTCGAGGCGATCACCGTCTACTACTTCGACAACCTCTCCGCGAAGCTGAACATGATCCGGTCCTTCATCTCGGCCGACAACGAGCCGGGGGATTTCACCGATTGGGAGCCGAGCTTCGGCCGACGATTCTTCAAGGGCACCTTCGAGGAAGCGTAGCCGGCGCCGTAGCGAGTGCGCGGCCGATTGAAGCAGTCCCCAAGCCGCCTATAATCGGTCGCTATCCAACGAGTTCGAAAGAGAGTCGCCATGCGAACGAGCTACTGCGCGCAGTTGGCAACGGCAAACGTCGGCCAGACGGTGTCCCTGGCGGGTTGGGTCAACCGTCGGCGTGACCTCGGCGGGATCACGTTTGTCGATCTGCGCGATAGTTCGGGGATCGTGCAGCTCTTCTTCCCCGGAGACGCGACGGACCTCGAAGCGGCGCACGGCCTCAATCGGGAGGACGTCATCCGCGTCACCGGGACCGTCGCCCGTAGGAGCGAACGGAACGTCAACCCCGACATGGCGACCGGTGAGATCGAGGTCCGCGTCGAGAGCCTGACGATCCTGAACCGGGCGAAGACGCCGCCGTTTCTCGTCGAGGGGGACGGCTCCGACACGACGGAAGAGACGCGGCTTCGGTTCCGCTACGTCGACCTCCGCCGCGAGGCGATGCACCGCAACCTCGAGCTCCGGCATCGCGTGTTCAAGAGCATCCGGGACTACTACTCCGAGGAGGGGTTCCTGGAGATCGAGACGCCGTTTCTGACCAAGTCGACCCCCGAGGGGGCGCGCGACTTCCTCGTCCCGAGCCGGATGAACCCCGGTTCGTTCTACGCCCTCCCTCAGTCGCCGCAGCTGTTCAAGCAGCTGTTCATGATCGGCGGGATCGACCGCTACTTCCAGCTGGTCAAGTGCTTCCGCGACGAGGACCTCCGCGCCGACAGGCAGCTCGAGTTCACGCAGCTCGACCTCGAGATCGCCTTCCCGAACGACAAGGACGACGTCCTCGGCTTCCTCGAGGGGGCGATGGCCCGCGTCTTCCGCGAGACGCTCTCCGTCGAGCTGGAGGTCCCGTTCCCGAGGCTGTCGCACGCCGAGGCGCTGGCTCGGTACGGGATCGACAAGCCGGACCTCCGCTACGGGATGGAGATTCGCGACGTCTCGTCCCTCGTCGCCGAATCCGGCTTCCGGGTCTTCGCCGACGCGGTCGCCGGCGGCGGGAAGGTCGCGGGGATCCTCGCCGAACGATGCGCCGGCTACTCCCGCTCGGCGCTCGACCGGCTCCAGGAGGTCGCCGTCGCGGCCGGAGCGAAGGGGCTCGTCTGGCTGAAGGTCGAGGCGTCGATCTCGTCGCCGATCGCCAAGTTCGCGGGCAAAGAGGAGCTCCGCGGGATCGCCGAGGCGTTCGACGCGAAGCCGGGCGACCTGATCCTCCTCCTCGCGGGGGAGGGGATCGAGCCGCCGCTCGGCGAGCTGCGTCGGACGATCGCCGCGCAGGAGAACTTGGCGAAGGACGGGTGGAACTTCCTTTGGGTGACCGACTTCCCGATGTTCGAGCTCGACGAGGCCGGCGAGCTGACCAGCTCCCACCATCCGTTCACGTCGCCGCGGTGGGAGGAGATCGACCGGCTCGAGACCGATCCGCTCTCGGTCGTCTCCAACGCGTACGATCTCGTCCTGAACGGGATCGAGCTGGGAAGCGGGAGCATCCGAATCCACGATCGGGACCTGCAGGAGCGGATCTTCCGCCTGTTGAGGATCTCGCCCGAGGAAGCGGAGCTGCGGTTCGGATTCTTCCTTCGCGCCCTCGAATACGGCGCGCCGCCGCACGGCGGCTTCGCGCTCGGAATCGACCGATTGGTGATGCTCATGGCCGGCGAGAAGTCGCTTCGCGACGTGATCGCCTTTCCCAAGACCACGACCGGCCTCTGCCCTCTCACCGAGGCGCCGATGCCGGTCGCGAAGGAGCAGCTCGACGAACTCGGCATCGCGACCCGATGACCCGTGACAAGGCCCTGCGCGTTCTGATCTCCGTCGCCGTCTGCGCCGCCCTCCTCGGCGTTCTCGTCGTCCTCACATCGAGCCTCGACGACGTCGAGCTCGGCCCGGGCGTCGGTTCGCCCGAGAGCCGGCCCGCCGAAGGGGCCGAGGAGGCGGTCGGTTCGGGAGGCCCCGCCCTCGACTTCGCCTTCGTTCGGCATCTGCTGTTCGTGGCGTTCACGATGTCGCTGGCCGTCGTCCTCGTCGGCGCGCTGCTCACCCGATTCCTCCGGCGCTGGCTGTACTTCACCATCGGGCTGTTCGGGGCGCTGATCGTCTTCGACTTTTTCGCGGCGAAGATCCCTTCCAAAGAGACCTTCGAGCCGGACGACGTGGCGCGGGAGGGCGTCGTCGCCGCCGCTTCCGCGCGGCAACCGTCGGAGTGGAGCCGCGTCCTGATCGCCGTCGGGCTGTCGCTCGGCGCCGGGACCGCCGTCGTTCTCAGCACGTCCTGGGCCGTCACGCGGTGGCGCGCCCACGCGTCTCGCCGCGGGGGGGGAATCGCCTGGGAGCTCGAGCTGCTCGCCGAGCAGACGCTCGCCGCGCGCGGCGACACGAACCTCGTCTTACGCTGCTACCGCGAGATGGTCGACCTGCTCAGCCGGAAGGAGCGGATCGCCCACGCGTCGCTGACGCCGCGGGAATTCGCCGACCGCCTGCGGAATCTCGGCGTTCGCACCGAGGCGATCGATCGGCTCACCGAGCTGTTCGAGCTCGTCCGCTACGGCCATCGGGAGAGCGCGCCGTTCTCGGACCGTGCGGTGGCCAACCTCGAAGAGGTCCGCGAGGACACGCGGCTGGAGAGGACCGACCACTCCGCCGGAACTGAGGATTGCCGGAGTCTCTCGTAGGTGCTATTCTCTCCAGGTGTGGTGGTTCCCGCGTCTCTAGCGGACAGAGAAGGCCCGCCCTGCCGGAAAGGTGGCCCGAGATGCTGAACAACAGTACCATCCACGACCGATGACGAGAACCACACGCAATCTCGCGCTCCTCGCGTTCGCCGTCGTGCTGATCGGCCTGTTGCTGATCCTCGTGCCGGGCTTGCAGCGGATCGAGCTTCGGCCCGGGGAGTCAAACTCCGAGCCGCCTGCAGGCGTGGAGACGGTCTCACCCAGCGGCAGCACCAACTCACCCGGCGCGGTCGGCTACAGAATCTTTCTGCAGATCCTGTTTATCGGTGCACTCGCCTCCCTCGCGCTCATCGTGGTCGGCGCGATCTTCAAGAAGTCGATGCGAATCTACCTCCTCATGTTCGCCGGCTTCGTGGCGATCATCTTGGGCGTCTATTACTTCGCGGCGAGAGCCCCCGATCCTGAGCCGCGTGCGCAGGAGCCGTCCGGACTCGGCGAGCTCCTGGAGACGGAACCTCGCGCCGCAGTCGATGAGCCGACGTCTTCGCCGCCCCCTAGTTGGGCGTTCCCCGCCGTGGCGATCCTCATCTCGATCGGCGTCGTCGTCCTCCTCGCGGTCGCCTGGACGAAGCTCGCGCCGCGCTGGAGATCCCGCAGGAAGGACGAAAAGACCGAACTGGAGGAACTGATCGAGACCGTCGTCTCGGCGGCCGACGAGATCCAGCTCGGCGGCGACCCGCGGTCGGCCGTCCTTCGCTGCTACCGTGAGATGGTCCGCATCCTCTGCCGGAACCGGTCGATCGATCACGTTCACATGACCGCCCGCGAACTGGCCGACGCGCTCCACCGGGTCGGGTTCACCGCCGTGCACGTCGACCGACTGACGGAGATCTTCGAGCTCGTCCGCTACGGCAACCGCGGCGGACGGAGCCTCGCCGCGCAGGCGATCGGCTGCCTCGAGGCGATCCGGGAGGCGTACGCGACGTGACGACCTGGAATCGGTTGGTTCGATTCGCACTCCCTGTCGGTGTCCTTGCGATCGTCGTCGCCCTGACGCTCCTCTTGCTGTACCACGCGCCGGTCCGTCGGGCGATCCTCGAACCGGTCACGTGGATGATCAACGACGTCCGGCGCGCCCTCGCCCCCCTTCCTCAGGCCCTCCTCTGGGCGATCGGCCTGCTGATCGGGTGCGCCGTCCTTCTCGCGTCGTGGAGGCGCTTGCCGGGCGAGACGGAGCCGAAACGGGCTCGCTGGACCGCCGTCAGGCCGCACAACACGAACGCCATCGCGGGCCTGGCCCGGGACCTCGAGCGGTCGCCGAGACACCACGTCAGTCGCGTTCGGATCGTCCGCGAGCTGTCGGTCCTCGCCGTCCGGCTGATCGCCCGGCGGGAGGGGCTTCCGCTCGAAGAGGCGCGGAAGCTCCTGATCTCGGGACAGTGGCCGGACGACCCCCGCGTCCAAGAGCTCTTCGCCACCCGCCCCGGGGGCGGGCCGGGTGTACCGAAGCAGCGTTTCCTCGAGGCCGTGGCACACACGTTGGCCCATCTCGAACGGTATCATCAGGAGGTCTAGATGCAGCTTCGCGAAGTCGCTGAAAAGGCAGACGGAATCATCCGTGAGGTGTCGAAGGCGATCGTCGGCAAGGACGCCGTCCTCCGCCGCGTCATGACCGGCGTCCTCGCGGGGGGACACATCCTGTTCGAAGACTACCCGGGTCTGGCAAAGACCCTGATCGCGCGCTGCTTCGCGCAGGTCCTCGGCATCCAGTTCAGGCGGATCCAGTTCACGCCGGATCTCCTCCCGAGCGACATCACCGGGTCGCACATCTTCGACCGGGAGCGAAGCGAGTTCGTCCTCGCCCCGGGCCCGCTGTTCGCCAACGTCGTCCTCTCCGACGAGATCAACCGCGCGACGCCGAAGACCCAATCCGCTCTCCTGGAGGCGATGCAGGAGGGGCAGGTCTCGATCGCCGGCGACACGCGCCCCCTTCCGCAGCCTTTCGTCGTGATCGCGACGCAGAACCCGATCGAGTACGAGGGGACCTTCCCCCTGCCCGAGGCGCAGCTCGACCGGTTCATGCTCCGCCTCGGCGTCGGATACCCGACCGCGGAGGAGGAGGCCGAGATCCTGCAGCGGCGCCTCGATCGCAAGCAGGACGACGTGGACCTGTCGACCCTGAGCGCCGGCGAGGAGCTCCTCGCGATGCGGCGCGCCGTCGAGGACGTCCTGGTCGACCCGGACATCGAGCGGTACATCGTGTCGATCGCCGCGAGCACCCGGACCCATCAGTCCGTCCTCGTCGGCGTCAGCCCGCGCGGCTCCCTCGCCCTGATCAAGCTCGCGCGCGCCAGGGCGGCGCTCGACGGCCGCGACTTCGTCATCCCCGACGACGTCAAGGAGCTCGCCGCCGACGCGTTGGCGCACCGTTTGATTCTCAGCCCCGAGCTCTGGTCGAAGCGCGTGACCGACCGAGACGTCATCGCTTCCGTCGTCGGGTCCGTCCCGGTGCCGAAAGTGTCCTAGCGATGCAGAGACAGCTCCTCTTCCCTCTCGGGATCGGATTCGCCCTCGTCGCCGCCGGGTTGCTCCTGTTGAACGGCTCGATCGTCGCAGCGGCGATCCCGACGCTCCTGTTCGTCTTCGTCCGGATGCTCTCCTCGCCCCGACCGGCCGCCGCCGATCTGCGCCTCGAGCGGACCCTCGGTCGGCTCCGCGCCGTCGAGGGGGACGAGATCGGCGTCGAGCTGACCGTGGACAACGGGGGGAAGGGGATCGCCCTCCTCTCGGTCACGGACGGGACCCCGCCCGGCCTCGCCCGGATCGACGGCCACGCGCAGTTCCTCGGACGTCTCCCGACCGACGGGACCGAGACGGTCTCCTACGTCGTCCGCGCCCAACGCGGGCTCCACGCGTTCAACAAGGTGAAGGTGCGCGTCTGGTCGCCCTGGGGGCTGGCCGTGCGCGAGTCGCGCGTCCTCGTGGAGACGGCCGTGAAGGTCCACCCACGGTTCGAGGTGATCGATCCGATCACGATCCGACCGCAACAGACGCGGGCGTTCGCCGGCCCGGTACGGGCGAATCGCGGCGGCCAGGGCCTCGACTTCTTCGGCTGTCGCGCCTACACCCCCGGGGACGACGTCCGGCGGATCAACTGGCGGGCGTACGCTCGCCTCGATTCCCTGATCGTCAACGAATACGAGCTGGAGCGTATCGCGGACGTCAACATCATCCTCGACGCCCGGGCGAAGTCCCACGCCCAGCTCGCCGAAGACACGACGTTCGATCACTCGGTCCGCGCCGCCGCCGGCCTCGCGGCGCACTTCCTGGAGCAAGGGAACAACGTCGGGCTCCTCGTCTACGGCGACTACCTGCAATGGGTCTTCCCGGGGATCGGCCGGCTTCAGCTGGAGCGAATTCTCGACCAACTGGCCGAGGCGAGGCTGGGGGACAAGGCCGTCTTCGAGGAGCTCCGCTTCATCCCCGCGCGTCTCTTCCCGGCGCGCTCCCAGCTGGTCCTCGTCAGCCCGCTCGTCGACGAGAACGACATCGAGATCGTCGCGCTCCTCATCGACCGCGGGTACTCGATCCTGCTCGTCTGCCCGTACTCGATGAGCGTCGAGCACGCCGAGCGGCGGACCGCGGACGCCACGGCCGCGGATCTCGCCATGAGGATCCTCGATCTGCGCCGCGACTTGTTCCTCGGCGGGCTGGCCGGCATCGGAGCGAGCGTGATCGACTGGCGGGTCGAGCAGCCGTTCCGCGTCGCGTGCCGGCAGATCCATCATTCGCGGCTCCGGAGGTACCGGATATGAGGATCGCGTCGCTCCTCTTCTTCGAGATCGCGGCGGCGATCCTGGCCGCCGCGGGATACCGATACGGTCTCACCGAGCTGGCCGCGGCCGGTCTCGGCCTCGGCGGGCTGGCCGCCTTTGCCATCGTTTTCTTCAGGCCCGCGTGGCCGACGGCGATGCTCGGACTCTTCGGCGTCCTCGTCGGCGTGGCCGGTCTGTTCCACATACCGCCGCTCTTCTGTTCCGGCGCCCTGGCCGCGGCGCTGGTCGGTTGGGACGTCGGACGGCTGGCACCGCGGGTCGCGGGCGCTTCCCCGAGGGATCGGGGCCGGTTCGCGCTTGCCTACGCGCTACGCGCCGCCGGCCTGGTCGGAATCGGTGTCCTCCTCGTCGCGACCGCCGGTAGGGTCCGCGTCTCCCTGACGTTCGGCTCGGGGCTCGGGCTCTCCTTCGCCGTCCTCGTGCTCGCCGCCCTTTTCCTGCGCAACCTTCGCCGCGCCCGGCCGTCGGGCCGCGACGCGACGGCCGACCGGCCATAAGGCAGGCGGCGGGAGGATCTCCCGCCGCCCGCCGAGGTAGCAACGTCGTGTTTTCGTAGAATCCAGTTACTGCGCCATGCCGAGCTCTCCGCTGATCCGACCGATGAACCGTCCTTCGTCCGTGTAGCCGCTGATCTCGCCGCTTATCCCTTGCAGCGACGACGTGTAGGCCGGATGCAGTCGATAGGAGAAGGTCACCGTCTCGCCCGCCGCGAACTGGCTCCCCCAGATCGCCTCGAGCTTCTTGGTCTGTGGGTTCGGGTACGCGAACGCCCCGCCTGCATCGACGACTTCGACCCGCCAACCGGGGGGCATCGCCTCCTGGAAGCCAATCGCCGAGCAGTCCGCCGTCACGCGGATCGTGAGTAGCACGAGGATCGTGCCGTCGCTTTGGACGAGAAGCTCCCGCACGGCGAACGCCGGGAGCGCGCCGACCAGGATTCCCTTTCGCCGGGTGGTCGTCCGGCCGCCGGCGCTCGTGACCGTCAGGACCACCTCGTAGTACCCGGACGAGGGGAAGGCGTGGGTCACCAGCGTCTCTTCGGTTTCCACCTCCGGAACGCCGTCGGCGTCGAAGTCCCACGCGTAGCGATATCCTTCGCCGTCGAGGCACGACGTACAGACCTCGAAGTTCACGATCTCAGCGACATCGGGGTTGTAGATCGATGGATCGAAGTCGGCCTCGAAGGCGCAGACGGCGACCGCGAGAATCAGGATCGTTGCGATCGAGCCGGCAAAACCGATCCATTTCCTGTTCATTCCCCCTCCTTATCCATTCGGGCGACGACCCGCTCAAGAGAGCGGGTCGTGCACCGAACTCCCAGTCAGCCAGTAGGCGATCAGATCCTGCATCATCGCCAGGCCGATCGTCAGGTCGCCCGTGTTCGGGACCGCGTCCCCGGAAACCCACAGCGACACGGCATACTGGATCTGATCGAAACCGATCGTCTCGCCGAGGTGCGGGTCGATGGCCTCTGCAGCGACGTCCCATCGGGAGATCACCACGGGGATCGACAGCACCGAGGTGGCCGTCACTCGATCGTCGCCCGAGATCGTCTCCGAGAACCGCGGTGACGAGCTGCCCATCTTGCCGCTGATCGTCGCCTGCAGCATCCCTTCGACGCTCGCCGGCGCGGTCAACGTGTAGCGGATCTCTCGCTTCGAGTTGACGCCGTCGGGCACGAACTTCTCGAGGAACAGCCATTCGATCGTCTGTCCGTTCTCCCGCAGCGTCGCGCCGTCGCTTTCGACCAGTTCGAACGTCCATCCGGCCGGGATCGTCTCGGTGATCGACAGCCCGTTGAGCGTCGTGTTCAACCCGAGATCCAACGTCACGTGGACGACGCCGGAGGGGATCGTCCAATTGTCCGGCAAACCGGTCTCGATCGTTCTCAGCGTCGTGACCGGAGCGATCACGTCGATCGTCTTCTCCACCGTCGTCTGCGCGCCCTGTTCGTCGACGACGGTCAGCACGACGCGGTGCTCACCCGGCTCGCCGAAGGCGTGCGCGACCTCGGGGACCTCCGTCGTTTCGTCGATGAGACCGTCCCCGTCGAAGTCCCACAAGAACCACACGATCGAGTCGTCCAGGTCGTACGAGCCGCTCGCGTCGAGCAGGATCTCCACGCCGACGCGCGGCCGGTCGGCCGTCATGACGTCCGCTTCGGCGTCCGCGACAGGCTCGCTTCGCCTCGTGCTGAAACTCGCGTACGGAGGCGTGTTCCCGATCACGATCTCGGCCGCGTAGGCGACCGATGCCGCGCCGCGGTCGTCGATCACCACCAGCTCGACATCGTACGTCCCCTGCTCCGGGAACCGGTGCCGCGGATTCTGCTCGAGGCTCACGTTCCCGTCGCCGAAGTCCCAGTGCCAGGCAACGATCTCGCCTTCGTCGTTCGTGTCCTCCGAGAGGTCGGTGAACTCGATCATGTCCGACGTCGTCGGCTCTTCCGGGTCGTACTCGAAGCGCGCGATCGGCGGCCAGTTGGCCACCGGGATCGAGATCGAGCCGACGACGCCTCGGAAGTCGGCGTACGTCAGCAGCGAATCGGCCTCTCGAGACCATGCTCCGGCTTCGAGCGCCTCGATCTGCATCTCGATCGTGATCTCCTGCCCGATCAACAGCTCGGCGATCCGCCAGATCACCGACGTCGATCCGTCCGCCAACGTCTCCACCTCGAACGGACTCGGAGTCGCCGAGACGAAGCGCAGGCCCTCGGGGAGCCGCTTGTCGATTTGGATCTCGCGTGCCGCGATGTCGACCTCGAACTGCTCGTCGATCGCTTCAAGCGCCTCCTCGGACGGGCGGCGGTAGAACAGCCCGTCCGTCTCCGAGGCGAACGCCTGAAGGAGATTCTGGTTGATCAGGTTGCCGATCCCCACGGAGACGATGTGGATCCCGGTCTCCGCGGCGATCTCGCTCTCCGTCGACGGATCGAGACCCGTGTTGCTCTGGCCGTCGGCGAGCAGGATCTCGACCAGGATCGCGTCGTCGCGCCCGACCTGCAGAAGCTCTCTCCGAGCCATCTGCATCGCCAGGCCGAGCGCCGACTTCCCTCCGACCACCAGATCGGCGATCGCCGTCTTCAGCGCCGTGCGCTCGTACGTCAGGGGGACCTCGAGACGCGCCGTCGTCGCGTACGAGACGAGCGCGATCCGATCCTCGTCCGAGAACCGGTCGATCAAGTCGAACGCAAACGACTTCGCGCTCGACAGGTCGGCCGTCGAAGAGGTGTCGATGATCAACACGCAGTCGACCGGATACCCGTTCACCGGCCCGAGCCCTTCGATGCGGAGTGTGACGTCCGCGAGGCTCGGCTCTCCACCGAGCCGCGTGACCGCTTGGTCCTCGCTCCACTCGATCGTCTGGTTCACGTAGACGGACTGCCCGAGGGCGGCCGCCCACGACATCGCCAACATCCCTATCAGGAAAAGGAGGGCGGCGAGAGGCCTCCCTCTCGCCGCGCAGCTGGTCGTTCTCATTCGTATCATCCCCCTAGACGGATTGCGCCACGTGTGCAGCACACATCAGTCGCAGGTCGACGTATCCGGATCGCACGGGCCGTACGGCACGCTCGGAAGCGGATCGCAGATGTTCGTGCTCGTCAACCAGTAGGCGATGATCTCTTTCAGCGTGTGGTAGTCGACCGTCTGGTCGCACGTCCTCGGAACGATCTCGTCCTCGAGCCAGAAGGCGATCGCCCGCTGGACCTGCTGGAACGAGATCTTGTCCGACAACGTGATGTCCAACCGATCGTTCTCGACATCCCACCGCGAAATTGCGACGATCACCGATACGCAGTCGCTGACGTCGACCCCCGAGTCTCCCGTCACTACCGTCTCGAGACACGGCAGCGCTGCATCGACAAGGCCGTACAGGTCGGTGCTGGTGGCGTAGCACGGATCGCTCGCCGCCATCTCGATCGCCTCCGTCTGCGGCACCTCGACCTGGTAGATGATCGTCTTCACCGTGCCTGCCGGGACCTTGCTCGGGAAGACCCACTCGATCGCCGAGGCCTTGTAGTAGAAGCCCCCGTTGTCGATCGGGATGACCTTCCATCCGGCCGGGAGCTCTTCCTTGAGCCCGACGCCGTAGAGGTCCTGGTCCGCCCAGATCTCGACCTTGACGGTGAACGTGCTTCCCGCCTTGTCGCCGCCGGGCCCGTAGTAGTTCAGCAGGACGTTGTTGCACGGAACCGGCGTGTCGATCGTCCGGACCGCGCTCACGTCCGCATACGGAACCAGCGGAAGCGGCAGATCGACCGGCGTACACGTGTACGCGTAGGCCGACAGCTCCTTCATCATCTCGAGGTCGATCGTCGCGCCCTGCGTCCACGGCACGACCTCGCTGAACTCCCACATCTCGAGCGCACGCTCCAGCTGCTTCGCTTCGATCTTCTGGGACAGGCGAAGGTCGATCGTGTCCTCGGTATCGAACCCGATCCGCGGGACCAAGTGGGTGATCGCCGTCTTGATGTCCAGCGCGTCGGTCACCTCGATCTTGGCGTCCCCTTCGATCGGAAGCTCCATGTACGGGGTCATCGCCTGGAGCGTTCCGGTGAGGGTGAAGCAGACCGGGAGCGTCGTCGCGATCAGCTCGTCGCTTTCCGGAACGGTCAACTCGTACGAGATCACCTTCGTGGTCCCGGCCCGAATCTGATCGACGAAGACCCACTGCACCGCCGATCGCTTGAACGCCGCACCGGCGTTTTCCAGCGGCTTGATATCCCAGCCGATCGGCAGGACTTCCTGGAGACCGACCCCGGCCAGATCGACGTCCGGCTCGATGCGGATGACGACCAGGAACGTACTCCCGGGCAACGCCTGGGACGTCGAAATGGTCCGCGTCACCGACACGGCGAGCTCGTCGATGTCGATCGTCATCGAGGTTCTAGCGATCGCTCCTTCGTCGTCCGTCGCCCGGAGGGTCACGGTCTTGAGGCCGGCCGTCGCGTACGTGTAGCTGACCACAGGGTCGGTCGTCGCTTGATCGAACAGGCCGTCCCCGTCGAAGTCCCACTCGTACGTCTCGATCCTCCCGTCCGGATCGAACGAGCTGGTCGCGTCGAACGTGATCTCCTCGTTGATATGAGGTTCCAATGGAGAGATGAAGAACGAGACCTCGGCCGGCTGGTTCGGCGTACCGGCGACGAGGATCGGATCGATCAGGTTCAGCAGGATCTCGTCGGTCCCGAGGGCTCCGGAAAGGAACTTCACCTGCGTGATTCCCGCGGTGAACTGCGGGAAGAGGGTCAGCTCGAATTCGGGGCCGAGCGGTCCGAGGACCATTCCGTCCCCGCGCGCCTCGTCCCACGTCCACGCGATGTTCCCCGTGGGCGGAGTCAGCTCCCACGTGTCGCGCAAGTCCGTCGCGTCGTCCTGCACGATGAAGTCGGCTCCCGCGGGAACACCGGACAGCGTCATCGCCGTCGAGCCGGCCGTTCCGGCCGGTCCGCCGAGGATCACGAACAGGGACAGCTCGCCGCTCAAGGTGTCTTGGTACAGGAACAGGATTGCCGTGTTCGGCTCTTCGAACCCCGTCGCCGCCTGCATGTTCGAGATGTTGTAGAACTCGACGGCGCCGCCGGGGTTCTCTACCGGCATGATCTGAACTCGCGTCTCCTCCTGACTGACAGTGTAGAAGCCCTCTCCTTGTCCCGCACCCGGTATCGGAATGAGGAGAACGACCGCTGTCAGAAGGAAGGAAAGGCCAAGAGTGACCTTACGCACCTTCATTGCTACCTCCTTTGTTGACATGCTCATCTCTTATCGCCATCAAAACAGCAATCCATCCTCACTTTAGCAGATACCCGCATCCCAAGTCTGTAACACCGATTACGATGTCCCCCGCCTCCTTTCGTCGTTTCCGGCCCATCGCTCACAGTGCCACAGCGAGTTGGTAGAGCGCCGAGTCGATGGCCCCTTTCGCCGCCTCCACCGGATCGGCCGTCAGCAGGGACAGAAGCGGGCGATCCTCGTACGTCACCGTGGTCGAGAACTCGATGTCTCCCTGCGGGCTGAAGACGGTCGCGAAAAGGGCGACCGTCGCCTCTTTTTCAATCCCCATCAGAAGCCCGAGCGGGCTGATCAAGATCTGAAGCGACGCGTTCAGAAACGAGGTCGCTCCGAGCAGCAGAAGAGACCGCTCCGGCCTGTACGACAGCTCGTTCTCCCAACGGACAACGCGAAGGATGATCACGTGACTGACGCCGAGCGCCTGGGCGAGCTGGCGCATCCCTTCGACGGTGATGGAGCTTCCGACGTACGTATTGGTGAGCCGCTGCGCGTACATCAGTTCACCCTGCGTGCAGACGTGGGTCCCCGTGATCACCGAGCAACGCTGATACGCGTAGTTCCTTATGATCTCCAGATCCGAAGCCGGCACCGGCGCGGCGGCTTGTACGAAGACCGCTACCTTCTGGCGCTGGCCGAATCCGCTGATGGCAATCGAGGAAACGATGATCAGGACAACAGCGATCGCCAAAACCCTTGGTCGACGGTTCATCATTCTCTTCCCCCCACCCGGATTCCTTGTTGCTGCTTCGGAACGGAGTCTAGCTTCGGGTCGGGGAGCCGGACAGGAAGGGTGTCGAGACCCTCTCCCGACTTTGTCTAGGGGATTGTGGACAGATGTCCGAACGGAAGGGAAACCAGGTCTGAACTAGATCTCCAGCTCTTTCGGCTGCTGCGCCATATGCGGATGCGTCGGCCCTTCGTAGACCTTCAGCTTGCGGAGCATCCGCCGGCCGAGCTTGCTCTTCGGGAGCATCCGCCGGACCGCCTCGCGCACCGGAAGGGTCGGGCGACGCTCGATCAGCCGGCGGTACGTCACCTCCTTCAGCCCGCCGATGTATCCGCTGTGACGCTGGAAGAGCTTCTTGTCCCACTTCTCGCCGGTCAGATCGATCTTCTCGGCGTTGACGACGATCACGTAGTCGCCGGTGTCGACGTGCGGCGTGTAGATCGGCTTGTGCTTCCCCTGCAGGATCACCGCGATCTCCGACGCCATCCGGCCGAGCCGCCGCCCGTCCGCGTTGACGACGAACCACTCCCGGTCCCAGCTCGTTCCCATCTCCTCGTTCTTCGCGACGTATGTCCGTTGCATCCTGGTGCTCCTTGATGACCGCTCGTTGAGGCAGGGATTATATCGAGGGGGTTTCGCCGTTTCAAAGCCCCCGATAGATCGTCGCTTCCGGCTCCGGGCCGGTGGAGACGATCTCGATCGGTGCGCCGGCCGCCTCCTCGATGGCCGCGACGTACGCCGCGGCGGCGGCGGGAAGATCGCCGATCGCGTCGATCCCTTCGAGCGGTTCCTGCCAGCCCGGAAGCGCCTCGTAGATCGGCTCGCAGCCCTCGAGGACCTCGCCGGAAAGCGGGAACCGGTCGATCTTCCGCCCTTCGTAGGAGTACGCCCGGCAGACCTTGATCTCGTCGCAGCCGGTCAGAACGTCGATCTTCGTCAGCGCGAGGTCGGTCGCCCCGTTCAGCGCGACGGCGTAGCGAAGCGCGACCAGATCGAGCCAGCCGCACCGCCGCGGCCGCCCGGTCGTCACGCCGAACTCGCCGCCCCGTTCCCGGAACCCGGCGCCGACTTCGTCGTCGAGCTCGGTCGGAAACGGGCCGGCACCGACCCGGGTCTGATACGCCTTCACGACCCCGAGGCGCTGGGCGACGCCCGGCTCGGGGATCCCGATCGAGTTGCCCAGGCCGGCGTACGTCGTCGACGACGAAGTGACAAACGGGTACGTCCCGTGGTCGATGTCGAGGAGCGTTCCCTGCGCCCCCTCGAACAGGACCGCCTCCTTCTTCTCGAGGGCCGCGGCGATCGCCGCGGTCGCGTCCCCGACCGAATCGACAAACGGCTCCGAAATGCGAAGCAGCTCCTCGGTCAGCTCCGCCACGTCGAGTCGACCGACCTCCTCTTTTCCGGGCCATTGCCGCCTCAGGAGGTCGAGCCGCCACTCGAGCCGCTTCGCCAGCTTCTCCGGCCGGAGGAGGTCTCCGGCCCGGATCCCGATCTTCGCCGCCTTGTCGCGGTACGCCGGCGCGATCCCCCGGCGGGTCGTCCCGAAATGCGCCCCGCTGCCCTCCAGCTCCTCGAGGAGCCGGTGATACGGGAGGATCAGATGGGCGTTCTCGGCGATCAGGAGCTCGGGCGTCCGCCCCACGTGGGCGGCGATCGACTCGACCTCCTCGCGGAGGACCTCCAGATCGACGACCATCCCCCCCGCGAGGACGTTGACCGTGCCCGCGTAGAAGACGCCGGCCGGGACCAGGTGCGTCCCGAACTTCACCCCGCGGTCGATCACGGTGTGGCCGGCGTTCGGCCCGCCGTTGAACCGGACGACCATGTCGGCCTCCCGCGCCAACAGGTGAGTGATCTTCCCCTTCCCCTCGTCGCCCCACTGCAATCCGAGCACCGCGGTCGCCATCGCGCTCTCCTTCACTCCGATTCGGTTCCCGCTCTGTCCGCGCGGGACAGACCGATGGTGATCGCCTCGCCGTCCAGATCGAATCTCTCGGTGTGCTCCGCGCCCTCGGAGACCCCCTCGGCGATCTTCGTCGCCAGCACCTCGGCGGCGATCTCGTCTCGATTCGTCTCGACGGCCTCCCGCAACGTCGCGTCGGCGACGTACCCCAATTCGATCCGGTCGGTCACCTCGAACCCGGCTTCCTTGCGGGCGAGCTGGATCCGATGCGTCAGCTCGCGGAGCCGCCCGCGCTCGCGGAGCCGGTCGTCGATCTCCGTGTTCAGGAGGATCCGGCCTTCGCCCTCGGCGGCGTCGGCCCACCCGTCGGTCAGCGCCGCCTCGAACGCGACGTCGTCCGGCAGGATCTCGACCGGCTCGCCGTCGACTTCGATGGACACCGCGCCCTCAGCAAGCTGTTCCCGCAGCGTCGCCGCGGCCTGGGCCTTGATCCACTCGCCCGCCGCCTGTCCCTTCGGTCCGAGCCGCGGTCCGAGCGACCGGAAGTTCGGGACGGGCACCTCGCCGTAGAACGCCTCGAGGTCCTCGGTCGACTCGACCGCCTCGACGTTCAGCTCGTACGCGATCAGCCGTGCGACGGCGTCGGACAGCGCCCCGGGCTTCGACCGCCGGACCACGACCCGAGACAGCGGCTGCCGGACCCGGATCCCGGCCTGGTTCCGCGCCTGGTGGCCGAGGGCGACGACGCGGCGCGCGAACGCCATCTCGGCTTCCAGCTCCACGTCGATCCCGGACTCGTCCGCCGCGGGATAGGCGCAGAGGTGGACCGACTCCGGGTCGTCTTCCGTTCTGAGATTCGCGTAGATCGACTCGGAGAGGAACGGAACGAACGGGGCGAGGAGCTTGCACAGCGTGAGCAGGACACCCCGCAGCGTGTGATACGCGGCAATCTTGTCGTCCTCCATTCCGCCGCGCCAGTACCGCCGACGCGACAGGCGGACGTACCAGTTCGACAGGTCGTCGACGAGCGTCTCCAGCGCCGCCGTCGCGACGACGACGTCGTAGCCGTCGAGCGCCTCGGTGACGGCCTTCGTCGTCGTCGCCAGCCGCGAGACGAGCCATCGGTCGAGGAGCGACGAGGCCTCCTTCGGCGCGCCGTGCTCCTCCGGGTCGAACCCGTCGATCGACGCGTACAGCGCGAAGAAGTCGTACGTGTTGCGGATCGTGTCGAGGAACCGGTACAGCGGTTCCCCGACCCCCTTCTCGGACAGGCGCCGCGTCTTCCACGGCGTGCTCGTCGAGTAGAGGAACCAGCGGATGCAGTCGGCACCGTACTTGCCGATCAGATCCCACGGGTCGAGGACGTTCCCCTTGCTCTTGCTCATCTTGAAGCCGTGCTCGTCGAGACCGAGGCCGGTGCTGACGCAGTTTCGATACGGCGCTTCGCCGTGGACGATCGTGCTCGTCGCCAAGAGGGTGTAGTACCAGCCGCGCGTCTGTTCCATCGCCTCGCAGATGAAGTCGGCCGGGAACTGGTCGCGAAACGCCTCCTCGTTCTCGAACGGGTAGTGCCACTGAGCCGTGTGCATGCTCCCCGAATCGAACCAGGTGTCGATCACGTACGGAACCCGCGTCGCCGTCTTGCCGCACGCCGCGCAGCGAACCGTCACGCCGTCGATGTACGGTCGGTGTAGCTCGACGCCTTTCGCCCGTTCCGGGTCGGTCGCCCGCTCGACGAGCTCCGCGCGGCTCCCGATGCACGTCACCTCGCCGCAGTCGCCGCAGACCCAGAGGTTGAGCGGCGTCCCCCAGTACCGGTCGCGGGAGAGCGCCCAGTCCTTCAGGTTGGCGAGGAAGTCGCCCAATCGCCCCTCCCCGACGTGCGCCGGATACCAGTGGATCTTGGCGTTGTTCTCGATCAATTGGTCCTTGACCGCCGTGGTCTGCACGTACCAAGAGTCCATCGCGTAGTACAGCAACGGCGTCTCGCACCGCCAGCAGAACGGGTACTCGTGCTCGTACGACGCGGAGCGATAGAGGATCCCGCGCTCGGCCAGGTCGTCGACGATCACCGGGTCGGCGTCCTTGACGAAGGCTCCGGCGCAGAGCGGAAACGCCTCGGTGAAGTGCCCCTCGAGATCGACCGGCTGGACGAACGGGAGCCCGACCTCCTGACCGAGTCGGTAGTCGTCCTCGCCGAAGGCGCTGGCGATGTGGACGATCCCGGTCCCGTCCTCCATGTTGACGAAGTCGGCGGCGTAGACGCGATGCGCCGTCGGCTCTTCCGTCAGCCGGTACGGCGGCTCGTAGCGGACGCCGATCAGATCGCTCCCCGGGAACTCACGAACCACGCGGACGTCGTCGCCGGCGAGCGCCGCGTCGAGCAGGCTTCGGGCGAGGATCAGCCGCTCGTTCCCGGTCTCCACCTCAACGTAGACCGCCTCGGCCGCGACGGCCAGCGCGACGTTGGCCGGCAGGGTCCAGGGTGTGGTCGTCCACGTCAGAAGCGACGTCTTCCCCTTGACCTCCTCGGCGTAGGCCGCCCCGTCGTCGGAGACGATCGGCATCCGGATCGTCACCGACGGATCGTCGACCGTCTGGTACCCCTGGGCGACTTCGTGGCTCGAGAGGCCGGTGCCGCATCGGGGGCAGTACGGGAGCGTCTTGTGCCCCCGGTAGAGGAGGCCGCGGTCGAACATCGTCTTCAGCTCCCACCAAACGGTCTCGATGTAGCCGTCGGTGTAGGTGATGTACGCGTCCTTCAGATCGATCCAGAAGCCCATCCGGTCGATCATCCGCTCCCACTCGCCCTTGTAGCGCCAGACCGACTCCTTGCACTTCTCGACGAACCGCTCGACGCCGTACGCCTCGATCTCCGGTTTGCTGTTGACGCCGATCTCCTTCTCGACCTCGAGCTCGACCGGAAGACCGTGCGTGTCCCAGCCGCCCTTCCGACCGACGTAGTAGCCCTGCATCGTCTTGTATCGCGGGAACAGGTCCTTGTAGACCCGCGGCATCAGGTGCCCGAAGTGCGGCCTCCCGTTCGCCGTCGGAGGGCCCTCGTAGAAGACGAATCGAGGACCGTCTTGTGTCGCCGCAAGCGTCCGATCGAACGTTCCGTGCTCGCGCCAAAACGCCAGCACTTCTTCCTCTCTCGCAATCGGATCCTTCTGCAGCTTCCCGTACCGCTTCATCGCTCGCTCCCCTTGCCAACACACTCCGCCTCAACGTTCGACGTACACCTCTTCACGAATGGAAACGCGGAACCGCCCCTAGCGGGGCACGGGAATATAGATCAGAAGCGGTCGATATCGATCTCTGAGACGATTCATGGCCCGATCACGCGCCATCATAGCAGCCGCGAAACGCGGCGTCAAGGGACGTTCGGGCGTCCCCAACGGGCGGAACTCGTTAGCTTAGCGTACGAAACAGTCCTGGCGGCTACACGCCTTCCCCATCGAGATACTGGAGGATCGCTTCGACGACCAGGTAGTTGACGGATCGATCGCGCTTCTCCCCGAGCTTCATCAGCCGCTCGATGACCCTCTTCTGCTGCGCCTTCTCGGGGACATAGAGCGAAATCGTCTGGGTCGTTCGCTTCGTTGGCATGTTCCCTCACCTCGCTTCTCATCCGATTCTGCCTAACGATCTTGCGTTTCAGTCAAGCGAGGCTCAGCACGTCCGATTCACGACCGTAGGATCCCGCCAGGCGCCTCCCGACGGGCAACCCTCCGGGGAGACGCCGCGGCACCGGGCAGACGGGGCCGACATCGCGCACCCGTCACGGCTTGACGAAGGTCACATCGCGTGCGCCCACCGTCCATGGAAACCGACGGGCGCGGGGGCTAGTCTCACCGTATGAGGGATTCAAGCCGTCCGTGTGCGTCGCGTTGGGCGATCGTCGGGATCGCGTTCCTGAGCGCGCTCGCCGCCCTCTCAGGATGTCTTTTCCAGCCCGATCCGATCGCCGTCCTCGCCAGCTCCGTCGTCAGCGGTCCGGCGCCGCTGACGATCGACTTCGACCTCTCCTACAGCACGCATCCGAAGGGGAGGCCGTTGACGTACGCCCTCGACTTCGGCGACGGATCCGATCCGGCCGCGGGGACCGAGTTCGGGATCATCGTCCGGCACACCTACGAGGAGGGGGGCGTCTACGAGGCGATCCTGACGGTCACCGACGACGACGGCCGCCAAGCGACCGCCTCCCTGACGATCACCGTCTCCGCCGAGGGGCCGGAGGAGGGCATCGAGGTCGGGACGACCGCCCCCGACTTCACCGCTCCCACGACCGACGGGGGCGAGTTCACCCTCTCCGACGCGCGGGGCCAAGTCGTCCTGCTCGACTTCTGGGGAGCGTGGTGCACGCCGTGCAAGAAAAGCCTCCCGCACCTCGCTGAACTGCTGGCCACCTACGGCGAGGACGGCGTCATCGGCGTGCTGATCAGCACGGACACGGCCGAGCAGGACTCGATCGATTTCCTGGCGCAGAACGGCTTCACCGACTTCGTCTCCGTCTGGGAGCCGGGAGGGAGGTTCACGCCGCTCGCGGAGCTGTACGGCGTCCTCAGCGGAGGAAGCGTCGGGATTCCCCACACGTTCGTCCTCGACCGCCAGGGCGTGATCCGCTGGGTCGGGCACCCGCTCGACCTCCTACCGACGATCGTCGAGTCGTTCCTATAGAACCCGGCTCACGCCCCCGGATTCGCGACCGATCCCCGCCAGTGTCGGAGCCAGTAGACGACCAGCCCCGACCCGACGAGCCCGAGAACGCTCCCGAACGGGAAGACCGCCCCGACGCCGAACGCGTCCGACACCGCGCCGAACGCCATCGGTCCGACCATCTGCCCCAACGCGAACGACGAACCGTGGAGCCCGGCGAGCGTCGCCATCCCGTGCGTCCGACCGAGCTCGGTCCGGATCGCGAGGACCGACGCGCGGGAAAAGGCGGAGAGCGCGCCCATGGCGAACATCACCAGGACGACCTCCCACGTCGTGCGGACGAACGGGATGAGGGTCAGAAGGAGCGGCGCCCCGACGCTCCCGATGAGGATCTGCGGAAACCGCTTGAATCGATCGGCCAAGTACCCGAACGGGATCTGCAGGAGCCCGCCGGCGAAGAAGTAGGCCGACAACACCGTGCCGACCTCCGCCTCACTCCACCCGATGAGCGACACGGCGAACAGCGGATAGAACGCGGAGAACCCCTGGCGCCAGAAGCCGCGCGTCGCGAAATACGCCACGATCCCCTTCACCGCCGGGCGCTTCAGGATGCGGGGCAGCGGGACGAGCTCCGGCTCCTTCTTCTCTTCGGTCGCCCGTCGCCCGTGGTCGCTCGGTACAGTCCGCCAGACGAGCAGGAGCGCGACGAAGCTGAGCCCGCCCATCGCCCCGAACGCCACGTGGTAGGACCAGAGCGCGCTCAGCTGACCCCCGAGGAGCGGTCCGAGGGCGACGCCGAAGAACATCGCCGCGTACAGCAGGTTGATCGTCCGCCCCTCGCGCCCCACCGGCGTGATGTCGCCGACGTAGGCCTGGGCGATCGGCGTGACCATCACCGACGCCGCCCCCTGCAGAAACCGAAACGCGGCGAGCTCCCAGATGCTCCCCGCCACGACGTAGAGGACCGAGATCGCCGAGAACGCCCCCAACCCGACGAGCAGGATCCGCTTTCGACCGATGCGATCTGAGAACCGCCCGACCCACGGTCCGAGGAGCGCCCGCGAGATCGAGAACGCGGCGAAGACGAAGCCGATCGTGACCCCGCTCGCCCCGAACGTGTCGGCGTACAGCGGCAGGATCGGCGCGATGATCCCGATCCCGAGCATCGCGACGGCGACGGCGACGAACAGGCTGGCGAACGTGCGCCACATCGGCGAACCCACCCCCGATCCCGATCAGCTTACCCAGCGCGCGGCCGTCCCTCCAGCCCGTCACCGCCGGCGTCACCCGTGAGACGGCGCCGACACGATCGGTTGCTGCGATGGAGGGGGTCTCATAGTATCTGGCACGTTGGACTCGGAATCGAAGGAGGTTCGATGAAGGAGAAGCTGGCTGCGATCGCGGCGGAACTCCCGGCGGAGTACGCGGACATCCGGTACGAGGAGAACCGGAAGGTCCGGATCCTCTACGAGGGGAAGAAGCTGAGCGAGGTCGCGTCAACCGAATCGTCCGGCGGGCACGTTCGCGCCTACGCCGACGGGGGGAAGGCGATCTCGTCCTTCTCCGACCCGGAGCGCGCCGGGCCGATCGCCGGGTCGACCTGCGCCTCGGCGTCCCTCGCGGGGAAGCTCCGAGAGAAGAAGCTCCGCGTCGCCGACGCCCCGACCCTCGCCGACGCGTTTCTTCTATCGCCGGCGCAGGATCCGCGGCGGATTTCCCTCAAAGAGAAGCTCGATCTCGTGGCCCACTACAACGGGATCATCCTCGGCGAGCCGGACGTCATCACGACGCAGACCTACTACGACGAGTTCGACTCCCGGCGCGTTTTCGTCAACAGCGAGGGCTCGGCGATCGAGTACGAGCTGCTCAATTGCGGGATCGTCGGCTTCATCGTCACCAAGAAGGGCGACGTGGTCCAGCGGGTTCGCTTCGCGTTCGGCGGCTGCGAGGAGTACGGGCGGCTGCTCGACCGGGAGGAGGAGCTGAAGGCGCGGATCGCGAAGGCGCGCGAGCTCCTCGACGCCGAGCCGGTGAAGGCCGGCGTCTTCCCGGTGATCCTCGATCCGAGCGAGGCCGGCGTGTTCATCCACGAGGCGTTCGGGCATCTCTCGGAAGGGGACGGGCTCCAGAACAACCCGGCGTTCCGGGCGAGGCTTCAAATGGGAACGAAGCTCGGGCGGCCGGTCCTCTCCGTCAGCGACGATCCGACCCTCGAGGGGCGACCGGGGCACTTCGTCGTCGACGACGAGGGGGTCCGCGGCGTCAAGACGCGGCTGATCACCGAGGGGGTCCTCACCGGCCGTCTCCACTCGCGCGAGACCGCCGCGGAGTTCGGCGAGCCGCTGTCCGGGAACATGCGCGCCGTCGACGCGCACTTCACCCCGCTCGTCCGGATGTCGAACATCTTCATCGAGCCGGGCGAGTCCCCGTTCGACGAGATCATCGCGTCGATCGACCACGGCTACTACCTCGTCGGCGCCAAAGGCGGACAGACCTCCGGCGACCAGTTCACGTTCGGCTCCCAGTGGGGCTACCGGATCGAGAACGGGAAGCTCGGTCCGATGGTTCGCGACATCAACATGAGCGGCGAGCTGTTCTCCACGCTGCAGGCGATCTCGATGGTCGGCGACGACCTGGCCTTCGGCGAGCGAGGCGGATGCGGAAAGGGGTCGCCGATGCAGACGAACCGCAAGTCGGGGACCGGCGCTCCGCACATCAAGATCGACGCCGTGACGATCGGAGGTGTTTAGATGCATCCACTGATTGAGACCGCGAAAGGGACCGTCGATCAGGCCGAGCTCTACTGGAGCCGGCGACACATGATCAGCGTCCTCTACCAGAACTATCGCCTCCAGCAGGTCGAGGAGAACGACCTGTCCTCCGTCGCCCTCCGGGTGATCGAGGACGGCCGGCTCGGGAGCACGTACGGCGTCTTCCCGGAAGGCGACAAGCTCCTCGACGACGCTCGCACCGCCGCCCGCCACGGCGATCCGGCGACCTTCTCGTTCGCCCCGACGGCCGATTACCCCTCCGTCCGCGCCTACGACGATCGGACGGCCGGAGTGGCGAGCCGGGATCTGATCGATCTCTGCGAAGCGATCAAGGAGCGGATCCACAAGGAACTGCCGGACATCCCGCTCTTCATCCGCTGCCAAGCGGAGGACTCTCACCTGCTCGTCGAGTCGACGGAAGGCGCCGCCGGCGACCTTCGGGCAACGGACCACACGGCCGTGTTCGGCGCCCCGTTCCGAGGCGTCGGGACGGCGATCATCAAGGGTCAACGGTCGATCTCCCCGCTCGATGTCGATGAGGGCCTCGTCGATGAATTCGTCGAGTGGTACCGGTGGGGCGATACCACGTCGACCCCGTCGACCGGACGCCTCCCGGTAATCCTCGCTCCCGAAGCCTCGTTCCTGTTCCTTCTCCCGCTGCTGATGGGCGTCAGCGGCGACCTCGTCTCGAAGAAGACCTCGCCGCTCGTCGACAAGATCGGACAGCCGATCCTCTCCGAGAAGCTCACCGTGATCGACGATCCGCTCGCCGACGGCGAGCCGGGCGCGCGCCCGTTCGACGACGAAGGCATTCCGTGCGCCACCCAACCGGTCGTCGAGAACGGCGTCCTGAAGGACTACCTCGTCGACCTGCAGTCGGGAGCCGCTCTCGGCCGGCCGTCGAACGGCCACGGCTTCAAAACGGCGCTGTTCGGCGGCGGGACCGAGACGCCTCCGACGCCCTGGTTCGCCAATCCTGCCATCGAGGCGGGCGAGGAAAGCTGGCGCGACCTCGTGACGGGGTTGAAGGAAGGCCTCCTCATCACCAACGGGATGGGCTTCCACTCCGGCAACTACCCGCAGGGGCAGTTCGCCGTCCAGGCCGTCGGCTACCACATCGTGGACGGAAAGGTCGTCGGCCGCCTCGACAAGACGATGATCTCCGGAGACATCTACGAGGACCTCCGCAACGTCCGCGCCGTCAGCCGGGAGCGGCGACGCCCCCTCACTCGGGCCGGCACGGCACCGTACGTCCTGGTCGACGCTCTCCAAGTCACCGGGAAGTGATCCGACGCGGCCGCGTCCCGACGCCGGACGCGGCCGCGCCCGTTTCCGCCATCGCGCGGGTTTGTCCGATCCCGGTCGACCGGGTATCTTCGCTCGCAGTACGCTACAAGGAACGGAGGACCATGTCCAAGCTGCACGTCATCGAGCACCCCTTAATCCAAAGCAAGCTGACCCGCATGCGCGACGAGCGGACGGACAACGAGGCGTTCCGCCGCCTCCTCGAGGAGCTGACCGCGCTGATGGTCTACGAGATCACCCGCAACTACCCGCTGCGTGAGATGAAGATCGAAACGCCGCTCGAGTCGACGACCGGCCGGGTCCTCGACGTGCCGATCGTCCTGGCGCCGATCCTCCGCGCCGGGACCGGGATGCTCGGCGGGGTGTTGAATCTCGTTCCGATGGCCAAGGTCGGCCACATCGGCCTGTACCGCGATCCGACGACGCTGCAGCCGGTCGAGTACTACTGCAAGCTCCCGCCGGAGCTTTCCAACGCGCAAGTGATCCTCGTCGACCCGATGCTGGCGACGGCAGGAAGCGCGATCGCGGCGACGGACATCATCAAGCGGGAGGGCGGAAAGCGGATCCAGTTCCTCTGCATCGTCGCGGCGCCGGAGGGGGTCGAGGCGTACTCGGAAGCCCATCCGGACGTGCCGATCTACACCGCGGCGCTCGATCGCGAGCTGAACGCGAAGGGGTACATCCTCCCCGGCCTGGGGGACGCCGGCGATCGGATCTTCGGGACCTGACCGTTGCTACGAAGAGCCGAGCCGGCTCTCAGCCGGCCGCGTACCCGTCGATCAGCCGCGGAAGCTCGCTGAAGTCTTCGATCGCGTAGTCCGCGGCGTCGCGAACCCGGTCGTCCTTCGGGTTGGCGGCGATCGCGAGGCCGACGATCCGCATCACCGGGATGTCGTTGAGGTGATCGCCGACGAAACAGGCGCGCGACACCGGGAACCCTTGCTCCTCGGCGATCCGTCGCATCGCCTCGTCCTTCTTCCACAGGTCGACGCGCGTCTCGCACCGCCCGGTGAACCGCCCGTCCTCCGTCGCGAGATGGTTCGCCAGCGCGAAGTCGAGTCCGAGATCCCGGCGGACCCAGTCGGCGACGAGATCGATTCCGGACGAGAGGATCCCCATCCGGTACCGCCCGCGGAGCGCGTCGATCGCAGCGCGGACGCCCGCCGCGTACGGAGCCGGCAGGACGACGTCGGTCACGGTCGACGTGGGAAGATCGGAAAGGAGCTCCGCGTCCCTCGCCACCCATTCGGGATAGGCGTCCTTGCGAGGGAAGTACTCCCGCAGCAGCGCGAGGGAGCGATCGGACACGCCCGCCGCCGCGGCGATCGCTCCCCAGCTCGATTCGAACTCGATCCCGTGATAGCGAACCAGGGTCCCGTCGAGATCGAAGACGACCGCGTCGAGTCGAGACACGCGCGCCCCGCTCAGTCCCCGACGGGGAGGTTCAGCGTCGCCCCCTCTCCGATCGACCGCTCTTCCAGGTCGCCGCTCGGCAGCTCGAGCGCGTACTGGAACGGCTCCGACGCCGTGTAGAGGTCGCTCGAGAGCGCCGTCATCGTCGCGCTCCCGACCAAGTCACCCGCGGCATCGAAGAACGCGATGTCGAGGTCGAACGGGACGGTCGCCATGGTGAACCGAAGCTCGTCCTCCGCCTCGAAGACGAACAGAATCCCCGGGAAGCCGTCGAGGAGCGAGGCGGGGAAGCCGCGGAAGCCGACCCATCGTTGCGCAAACGTCTCGGCGATCAGGGCGTCGACCTCGGCGGTCGTCCCGTCGTTCCGGTCGACCCGGACCGTCCCGACCGGAAGCGTGCCGAGGACGCCGATCCTCAGCTCGGCCGGAACGACCGACGCCAACGGCGCGTCGTCCTGGACGGCCGCCGGGTAGACCGTGATCGGGGCGTCTCCGATGCCGTCGCCGTCGGCGTCTTCGACGCGCGCGTTGCCCCAGTAGTTCCCGACCCCGGAATCCGACCAGCGGTTCCCGGTCCCCCGGTCCGAGACGAGGGTGAGCGCGTCGCCGAGGAAGACGTTCTCGGTGAACACGTTCGATTCGCAGTCGAGATTCGTATAGAGATGATGCCGGTTGTCCCCGAGAACGTTCGCGGTGAACCGGTTCCCTCGCGTGATCGACTTGCCGTAGGTCTCGGGGAACAGAATCCCCCGCGCCTGCTGCGTCACGAGGTTCCCTTCGAAGTCGTTGTACGACCCGGCCAGGAAGATCCCGTACGCGCCGGCGACGATCGTGTTGGAGACGAACCCGTTGCCGGTCGCCTGCGCCTCGACGGTCACGCCGATCTCGCACTCGGTCAGGCCGTTGCGCTCGATCCGGTTGCCCGACGTCTGATCGAGGAGGAGCCCCTGCCGCCGGTCGTCGTCCTCGCGGACCTTGCCGACGATGACGTTCCCTGAGAGCAAGTTGTCGCGCGTCCCGCCGGCGAGCCACACCGCGGTGAAGCAGCCGAGCAGCTCGTTCTCGGCGATCGTGTTGCCTTCGCCGCCGATCAACCAGATCCCGGTGTCGCAGACCCCGAGGCGGTTCCCGCTGATCTCGTTCTCCGATGACAGCGTCAGCCGGATCCCGGCCAACCGCGTGTTCTTGAGCAGATTGGCCGTCACGGCGACGCGGTCCGATTCGTACAGGTGGATCGCGTGCTCCGTCAACACGTTGCTGTCCCGGCCGGCGACGTTCGCGATCACCGTCGAATCGGTGACGTAGGCCAGGTAGATCCCGTCGCCGTCGAGGACCGAGTTGCCGACCACGGTCACGTTCCGGCTCGCCGCCACCGTGAGGTGCCGGGTCTCGATCCCCTCGATCCGGTCGCCGTCGAGGCCGTAGTAGTAGTGGATCGGGAGGTCGTTCAGCTGGTTCGACGGCTCGATCGCGTGCCGGTACTCCGACGGCGACTCCCCGGTGACCCTCAACCCGATTCCGCGCACGTAGAGGACGTTGTCGCGGAGCGCCACGTCGGTCGACGAAGCGATCTCGATCCCGTTCACCGAGCTGGCGATCGTGCAATCCTCGATCGTACCGCCCGCAGCGAACGCGATCCGGATCGCCGCGGCGGCGGGCTC
>Ga0315546_1000379_pt1 | contig 32691 bp, 31 predicted proteins | sample SalMarSW160170MG_FD_203833 | JGI IMG/M metagenome (GOLD analysis project Ga0315546, IMG submission 203833) | Salt marsh sediment microbial communities from the Plum Island Ecosystem LTER, Massachusetts, United States - Salt Marsh Sediment SW1601-170 ...
TTTTTTCCCAAGCATTTTTACTTTAAAAAAAACTAATAATCAAATAATTAGCAATAAAAAAACCAAATGTTATTAACAATTTATTAGTTGTGCAACAGGCACCCTGGCGAAGGTGGGATCCGTGCCAAGCTACGGCGGACAAAGTAGAGGCGTAATGCTTTGCGCCTCGAAACTTACTTTTAAACCTGGAGCCTGGAATCCTGACACTTTACCCTAAACGCTGAACACTGAACTCTAAACCTGAAACTAAATATACAGTCCCACAAACTCAAACTTATTCCCATCAAACAGCCCTTTGTCACTTATTTTAAGTTCCGGAATCACCAGTAATGCCATAAAGGAAAGAGTCATAAACGGCGACTTTAATTTACAACCCATATCCTGCACTAGATCAGTTAGTTTCTTGTATTTTTCTGCCATTGTTCCACATGGAACATCAGACATGATTCCTCCCACCTCCAGTTGTATTTCGCTGCAATCTCCCTTATTACATACAACCAGACCTCCTTTCATATCCACGATCCTGTTTATGGCGGTACATATAGATAAATCATCTGCGCCCACGGCTATAATATTATGACTATCGTGGGCAACAGATGAGGCAAAGGCTCCACTTTTTAATCCAAAGCCCCTAATAAATGCCACAGCCGGATCCGAGTCTTTATACCTGTCTTTTACAACTATTTTCAGTATATCTTTCCCTGTATCACATTTTAGCATACCGCCGGCTCCCGGAATTGTCCATTCATAAGTACCTGTTACAAGTTCACCGTCAACTGCATCAATCACTCTTACTTTTCCCTTCTTTTGCCTTACGGCAATATCATCGCCATTTATAATGCCTGAATTAAAATTATTCACAGGCCTTACGACCGGTGATTCAAAGCTTACATTTTTGCCATCGTATACTTTTTTACCTTCTATCCATGTTTCTTCTACATTAAATTCTGCAGGGTTGTCTATTACAATAAAGTCAGCCTTATCACCCTTACGCAGCATGCCTGCATCAAGCCCGTAGTGCTCTACAGGATTCACTATAGCGATTCGTAATATATCAAAGATATCATAACCCAGCGCAAGCAATCTTTTAACCAGCAGATTTATATGCCCCTTCTCCAGCATTTCCGGATGCAAGTCATCAGAACAAAGCATAAGTTTTTCCGGATTTTCAGCCAGGAGGCAATGCATACTATCAAGGCTTCTAGCTGCACTGCCTTCCCTTATTTGTATTTTCATTCCCATTTCAATTTTCTCTCTTGCCTCTTCCAGGCTAATGCTTTCATGATCAGTGCTTATTCCTGCCCTAATATATATCTCAAGCTTTTCCCCTCTCAATCCCGGGGCATGACCATCCACAGGCTTATTCATTTCTTTTGCTATTTTAATCTTCCTTATAACTTCCCTGTCATCATTTATTACTCCCGGAAAATTCATCATTTCCGATAAATATTTAACTTCATCTTTCGCAAGCAACTTCCTCAACTCTCTTATACCAATCTTAGCGCCACTTTCCTCAAAGCTTGTAGCAGGCACACATGACGGGGCGCCGAAAAAGAATTTCAATGGTACTTTTCTTCCGTTATCTATCATAAATTCCACTCCATCTGTACCTAAAACATTGGCAATTTCATGCGGATCACAAACCACCGCAACTGTTCCATGCTTTACTGCTGCTTCAGCGAACCGTGATGGTACCAACATTGAGCTTTCTATATGAATATGTGAGTCAATCAATCCAGCTACTATATATCTTTCCTCTGAATTGTTTTCTATTACCACATCTTCAATAATGTTCTCTTTAATTTTTATACATCCTTTATATATTTCTTTCTTAAAAAGATCAATAATATATCCTGAAATTTTCATTTTTGATTTTTTAAAAAAGTTCCACGTGGAACATTATGAACAATTAGTTATGAATTATGAGTTATGAGTTATGAATTATAACTAATTCTTTACTTCATTTCCCAAGGTATAATAACAGCACGCTTATATCTGCAGGGGATACACCGCTTATCCTGCTTGCCATGCCTATGGTTTCCGGACGTATTCTTGAGAGCTTCTGTCGTCCTTCAGTAGATATTGATTTTAATTCCTCAAAATCTATATCATCAGGTATTTTCAGCTCATTCATTCTTTTTATTTTCTCAGCAACACCCTTTTCTCTCTCAATATATCCCTGGTACTTAATCTGTATTTCTGTAGATTCTATTATTTCAGATACTCTGTTACCAAATCCTTTTACAATCTCTTTTCCTCTTTCTGATCGCTTTATAAGCTCTTCCAGTTTTACCTGTGGCCTTAAAATAAGTTTCTCCAGTTTTTGTGATTCCTTTATTGTATTTGTTCCACAACTTTTCAAATAATCATTTATATCTTCAGGCCTGTATTTCTCCTTTTTAACAAAATCAAGTATTTTATTCACATTCTCTCTTTTCTTATTCAGCCTATCAATTCTTTCTTTTTCCGCCAGCCCAAGCTTAAATCCTTTATCCGTCAACCTTTCATCCGCATTATCCTGTCTTAATAATATCCTGTATTCAGCCCTGCTTGTAAACATTCTGTATGGTTCATTAACTCCTTTTGTTACCAGGTCATCAATTAGTACACCTATATATGATTCATCTCTTTTCATTATAAATTCTTTCTCTCCACGTATTTTTAATACTGCATTAATGCCAGCAACCAGTCCCTGTGCTCCTGCTTCTTCATATCCCGTTGTCCCGTTTATCTGCCCTGCAAAATATAGTCCTTTGATTCTTTTCGTTTCCAGGCTTGCTTTTAACTGTGTAGGCTGGAAATAGTCATATTCTATTGCATATCCGGGCCGGTGTATTACTACATTTTCCAGTCCTTTTATTTTTCGCATTGCCTTCAACTGATGTTCAAGAGGCAAACTTGATGCATATCCATTTATATAATATTCATTGGTTTCCCATCCTTCTGGTTCAATGAACAGCTGGTGTTTTTCTTTTTCACTAAACGTTACAATTTTATCCTCTATACTTGGACAATATCTTGGTCCTATACCTTTTATCCTTCCCTGGAATAATGGACTGTGCTTTATCCCTTTTGCCAGTTCATCGTGAACCTCTTGGTTCGTATGTACAATATAGCAGCTTCTTGGATCCTTAATAACTATATTATCATTCATGAAAGAAAACGAACGTCCTTCATTCTCACTTTCCTGCTCAATCATTTCAGAAAAATCTATACTTCTGCCATCAATCCTTGCACTGGTTCCTGTCTTCATCCTTTCAACCTTAAACCCAATTGTTCGCAGTTGTTCACTTATTCCCTTTGCTGCTTCATCTCCAGATCTTCCTCCTTCTACTGTATTATATCCTACATGCATTAGCCCGTTCATGAATGTACCCCCCGATAATATAACAGCCTTAGCCTTGAATTTTATTCCAAAGCTTGTAATAACACCTTTAGCTTCGCCCCCTTCTATAATTAGTTCCTTTGCCATCTCCTGCCATATATGTAGTTTCTGAACCTTTTCCAATCTCCTTCTCCATACCTTTGAAAATAGCATCCTGTCGGACTGTGCCCTCGGACTCCACATCGCTGGTCCCTTTGACCTGTTCAATAACCTGTATTGTATCATGCTTTCATCAGTAACAAGTCCTGAAAGTCCTCCTAAAGCATCTATTTCCCTAATAATCTGACCCTTAGCGACACCTCCCATAGCAGGATTACATGACATTTGCGCTAACTTGGTCATATCCATTGTTATAAGTACTGTATTCATTCCCATTTTTGCCGCAGCATTAGCTGCTTCACAACCTGCATGACCACCACCAACTACTATAATATCGTATGTAAATTCCATCTTATTTATTTAAAAATTCATCCAGGTATATATCTTCCATATTCTTCATTTTCCTTTTCTCAATATCACTTTTATCATCGTACCCTATTATATGCAACACACCATGCACCATTACTCTCAATACTTCATTCAATATAGTATTTTTATATTGCTCGGCATTTTTTCTTATAGTATCTATACTAAGATATATTTCTCCGCTTATTACATCTCCCTTTTTATAATCAAACGCGATAACATCTGTATTATAATTATGTTGAAGAAATTCCATGTTTATTTCTCTTATAGACTTGTCGCTGGCAAAAATAAAAGAAAGGTCACCTGGTTCCTTTTCTTCAAACCTGATAACCTGTACAATCCAATCTTTTATATCTTTTGTTTTTCTCAGCCTGAATTTTACATCTTTATAGTAAATTTTTGGCATCAATAGTTTCAAGTTTAAATTTCATTATTACCTCGTTACCTATTTCATTGAATCCTATATCATCTGCGAGGTTTTTCATAAGAAATACTCCCCTTCCTCTTAAATTTTCAATATTCTCAGGGGACGTCGGATCAGGAACACAATCAGGATTAAATCCTATTCCCTGGTCTCTTACTTTTACTATAAAATCTTTTTCCCTGTATTCAAAGCTTATACAAACATCCTTATTATTATCATATTGATTACCATGTACTATTGCGTTATTTACAGCCTCCATTGTAGCAACGAGAATCCTCCCGTATTCATCCTTATTTATTCCCAGCTTAATCATAATTTCATCGACTTTGCCCTCAATTATGGGCAAATTATTCATATTTGAACCAATATTTAGCTTCATAATCATTTCAAAATCCTATCTTCGTTTATACTTTTCTTTTCTAAAATTGTTTCAATAATTATCTCTTTTTTGCCAACCAATCCTCAGGATTCTGCCTTTCTTTTTCCTCGTATACCATAAACTTTATTATGCTTTTCTCTCCTCCTTCAAAATATACATCTCCGATATATTCCTTTGCATCCACCTCATCTCCGGGCTTAACCTTAACATTTACAAGGTTCTGGTATACTGTCAGGTACTTCCCATGCCTTATTATCACTGCCATATTCCCACCTGTTATTCCAAAAACACTCATCACCTTACCCTTAAAAACCGTTCTTGTTATCTCCTTTGTACCGCTTGTTATCTCAACGCCAATATTATTAATTTCTGCTCCCTTTATTACAGGATGGTCATGAATTCCGAACTGTGATGTTATAATTCCTCTTTCTACAGGCCAAGGAAGTCTTCCTTTGTTCTTTGAAAAATCTTCTCCTACTATCCTGTCTTCAGGTGTCAGTGCATTCATTGCATTCCTTGTGCTTTCATTCTCGATAATTCTTTCAATTTCTTTCTCTATCTCTTCTGCTATACGTCTTTTTTTCTCCAGCTCCTGCCTTAGTTGCCTTTCTTTTTTGCCCAAACTGTTTATAACATTTCTCTGCTTCCTTTGTTCTACTGTCAAACTATTCTTTTGTTTTTCTTCTTTCTTTTTTAACTCAGATATTTCTATCAGGTCCTTTTCCAGTTTTTCTCTATTTTCCTCTACTTCATTCTTTAATTCCAGAATAATTTCAGCTTCTCTTCTCCTGTATTTGGCAACCTGTTGCAGGTATTTCATTCTTTTGTATCCCTGGTTTATATCTTTCGAAGCTAATATATATGCCAGTTCCGGATTTCCTTTGCTTACCTTTTGTGCATTTATTATTGCCTTTTCGTACTCCCTTATCAGTATATCAATATCATCTTCCATCATCTCAACAGCAAGCTTGTTTAATTCCATTCTGTCCTCCAGCAATTTCTGTTCCTCCAATAACCCTTTGATCACATTCTCCCTTAAATTAAGCTTACGCCTTATCATATTTAATTCATTCATGCTCTCTGATTTTTCTTCTGATGTTTTCTGTAACATGTTATCGAGGTACTCAATGTCTTTTAAAGCTTCATTCCTCTGTTGCTCCAGCTCTGCTCTTGTTTGCCCTGCAACATTTAAAGATGCTATAAGAAAAATCAATATAATAATGCTACCCCTCATTTAAGCAACCTTAGTTTATAATCACTTCCTACTCTAAATATAATATTGCTACTTTCACTTCGTTTCAGGTTTTGCATCTCAATGTTTATTACTGTTTCTTCACCATTAAGATGCCAGCTTATTTCTCCAGGATATAATAATCCATCCTCAGACCTGAATTCATCGAATGTGCCTCTAATCTTTTCTCCTTCATATCCAATTGTTCCCTCTATTGCTTTAATTTTATTTATATTACAATCAATAGTATATACAATTGTCCTTCCCGGGACATTTTCTTGCATTTTCACCAATCCTTCTTCGCACCTTAATCTTCCTTTTCTTTTATCTATATTACCAATGTCCCCAAAAAACAAATCAATAAATTCAAATTTTATCCCATACTTCTTTCCCAGCTCTTCTGTACGTCCCAGGTAATATATTTTATTTATTTTATCACTTATTTTTACTGTATCTTTCTCTATAAGTACTCTTGCAGCTTCAATACCTGCAAATGTCCTTATACTTATCAGTATGCTATCACTTCCATTATATTTTAAGTTTGCCCTGAACCTTCTTCTTTCTCCTTCCTGTTCATAATTAATTATTATCTTATTTATTGCCAGTGGCCCTGCAATAATATTATTTAATGTCACCCTTTCAACAATCTTTTCAGCATTTATTTCAACAGTACCTGATGCCGTCCCTGTTTCATACAACCTTAAGCTACGGCATGATGAAACCGTTATCACAATAATTATAATTATTATATTTAATTTTCCTCTATACATTTCCTTATTTCCTCTATTAAATATGTCTTCTTTTCATCAATTCTTAATGCAGTCTGCCACAAAACAATAGCTTCCTCACATTTTCCTATTGCTTTTTTAATAAACCCGTAATGCTCAATTAATTCTCCATCTTCAATATTTCCTGATTCAAATATTCTAATCATTACTCTTTCCGATTCACGGTATTTACCTCTTTTGTAAAGAACCCATGCATATGTATCCAGATATGTTATATTTTCTTCAACACTTAAACATTTCTCAATCATATCCTGTGCTTCCTTTAGTCTTATTTCTTTTTCCGCCAGATAATATGCATAATTATTCAGTACAAGCGGGTTCTCTGGTTCTATCTCAAGGACTCTGTCAAATTTTTCCGATGCTTCCTTTATATCACCCTGTCTGTATGCTATTTCAGCTTCCATCGATAATATCTGAACAAGGTATTGTTCTTCATTATTAACCAGTATCCTAACCTTTCTTAATTCCTCCCAGGCTTCGTCATATTTGCTATTTTCTATTAGGCCGTACGCATATAATATTTTAGGTAAAGGGGCTTTATTAAATAACTTAGCCGCTCTTTCTGCATATGTATATAATTTATCAATATCATTACTTTCATTCAACTTTAATAACAGCTTTTCCCATACAAAATATTGCTCTTCATGCTTAGCTATATAATCGGTAAGTGTTCTTATTTCGAGTTCCGTATTACCTACTGTTTCATATATCTCCGCCATAATAAGTACTATTGTTGGATCCTCCTTATTATTTCCTATTAAATTTTTAGCTAATTCAACTATTTTATCCTGATAATTATTAATTAATAAACTATCCTGCAGTATCCTTGCTATCAATTCTATTTTATCTTCTTTAGCTGTATTTTCACTTAAAATTATCTTGTTTGTTCTTTCAATTAACTTCTCATACTGCTTATTCTTTAGCAAAAAATCAATGTATGAAAAATCCAACGCCAGGTCATTTGGTTCCTCCTCCATAATTTCATCATAAAGTTTTTCTGCCTTCTCTTTCTCATCCATTTCATCATATAGCTCTGCCAGTATACCCTTCATCCTCAGATTCTCAGGGTTTTTTTCCAGCTCGCTCTTTATTACTTCCTCGGTTTCCCCATATTTACCAAGTCTGAGTTTTACGTTTATCAGTGCCAGCAATATTTGTTCATTCCCTTGATATTTGCTATTAAAATCCTCAAATAATTTTTCTGCCTTTTCGTCCATTCCTGTCTGCATATATATATTTCCCAGCCTGAACTTTTCATTTTCGTTCCCCGGTTCCAATTCAACAGCTTTTTCCAGCCATACTGCAGCAGAATCAAGCTTTGATTGTTGAATATAAATATTTGCCATATTCATCATGTACCAGTTGTTCTTCTTGTCGATCATAGCAGCGCGATTACCATATTTCAAAGCATTTTCATAGTCTCTTCGCAAAGCCGCTATCTGGCTTATTTGATAATTTGCTGCATCGCTTTCGGGATTCATTTCTATTGCATCTTCGAATTTATCTATAGCTTCCCCAAAATTACCTTTCATTTTCTGTTTTATCCCTTCAACGTAAGTCAGATCATACAATGTATAATCAATATTTCTCTGAATTGTTTGCTCGTCTGTCTCTGTTACTTTCCTGCTAACAGAGCAGCTAACAGTGATACAAGCAATCAGAAAATATAATGCCAACCGATAATTATTTTCTACCTGTATGTCCAAATCCACCTTTTCCTCTTGTTGTTTCTTCAAGTATCTCGACCTCATTCCATTTAACCCTTTCATGTTTAGCTACAATCATCTGGCAAATTCTTTCACCATCTTTTATAGTATATTCCTTATTTGACAGATTGACAATTATTATACCTATTTCTCCTCTGTAATCAGCATCTATGGTGCCTGGTGTATTCAATACTGATATACCACTTTTCAGAGCCATCCCGCTCCGTGGCCTTATCTGTGCTTCATATCCTGCAGGTAGTTCCACGTACAAACCTGTAGGTATCAGTGCACGCTCCAGAGGCAATAATCTTATTTCCCGATCAAGATTTGCCCTAATGTCCATTCCGGCAGACGCATCTGTTGAGTGAGCTTGTAATTTATGTTTTTACTTATTTACGATTTTTACATTCATTTATGTTTTCTTTTTAAACAATGTGCTTATTGCTTTGTCCCTGTATTCAGAATAGGCAATAAAACCACTAATTATCAAAGTGTTAATACCTAATTCCAGTAATATATTATTGTAATCAATATACGATATAATAATAACGATAGCTACAGCCGTGAATATATACGTAAATATTGTCATAATTGGATAATTAATCTGATAGTACTTCCTGCTCAGGTAATAGGAACCTGCTATCATCACGCTATAGCATGCTATATGTGCCCATGCTGATGCCATATATCCATACACCGGTACAAGTATAATGTTTATCAGTATTGTAACCACGGCGCCAGCAATTGTAAGATAAGCACCATATTTTGTAACATCTTTCACTTTATACCATATACTCAGGTTAACAAAAATTCCAAACAGGAGGTAACCCATGCTTACTATTGGTACTATTGCCAGACCTCCTCTTAAATGACTACCCGCTATTATATATTTAAATCCCGATATATAAAGATTTATTAGTAGAAATAAGATCAGTGCATATATGACAAAGTATTTCATTACATATGCATACACTTCCCTGGCTTCTTTTTTATCTGCTTTTGAAAAGAAATACGGTTCCATGGCGTACCTGTACATCTGTATAAATAACGCCATTAAAACAGCTATCTTATAACTAGCTCCGTATTCTCCAACAACCTCCAATGGGTTATCACTGTCAACTATTCTCCTCAGAATCATTTTATCAAGTGCATCATTTATTGATCCTCCAAGTCCTGATATCAAAAGCGGGATAGAGTACTTTATCATTTTGTTCCACAGGACTCTGTCAAAACTTAAATGTACACCTACTATTTCTTTCAACAGTAGTATCAGCATTGATATACTGCCAATCGCATTGGCCAGAAATACATATCCTACTCCAAAATCAGGATTATACAAGCTGCCAAGAAGGCTCCTTCCATTTTCTCTTAACGACGGCTCCACTGCAAGGAAAAGAAAGACAAGACTAATTGTTATAACTACATTAATAATTTTTATTATACTGAATTTTAATGCCTTATTTTCCCTTCTCAGTTTTGCGAAAGGTATTGCGGTGATTGCATCTGTGGCCAGTATAATTCCAAACAACCTTAAATACAACTTTTGCTCTTCATATCTCAGCACTGTTGCTACCTCATCGATAAAAAGATTAAAAAAGAATAGGAATATTACTGAGCTTATCAGTATTGATATAAGCGCTGTACTGAAAACCTTCCTGCTGTCACCGCTCTTCTGGGCAAACCTGAAAAAAGCTGTTTCCATACCGTAGGTAAGCACAATAAGCATTAAAACCATATAAGCATAAAGCTCTGTTATTATGCCATATTCTGCTTTATTGAATACCCATGTATAAAATGGTGTCAGTACTGCATAATTAAGGAATCGGGGTACTATAGTACCAAGCCCGTATACTAAAGTCTGCCCTGCCAGTTTATTAATATCTTTCACCTGAACATGTATCGCGATATCCCTGCAAATATACTATCTTATTACTCAAGCCCAGATTTATTAAATAAAATATAGCCGAAATTCAAGAAAAGGAATAATTTCTGCCTTTCACCACTAAAATAATTTAAGCCTGCTGAGGCAGGGCCTATTGGTGTATGATAAACCACACACATATTTGCTATCGTATTTAATCTGCTGTAATAATTACCATATTTTACACCATCATTAGTCCTTACTATCTCCCTTATGGGGGCCATCATGTATACTCCCGTCATTAATTTCAGGTTTGTTGTAAAATTATAAACAGGCATTAACCCTGTTCCCACATATGAATTTGCCCTTAAAGAATATCCAAAAAGCGCCTGGCTTATAGCTGTAGGCTCAAACTTATAGGCATCAATCATTGTGGCCGTATAGTTGTTGCTTAATCCTTTATTACTCAGCACAATATCTACCATCCACCCCAGGCTTACCCTTTTCGATATGCTGTAAAAGTTCAGTGTCTTTAACTTAAAGGCAAACCAGCTGCATTTCTGGCTAAAAATATCCTGCTGGTTTAAAGTGTCAGTTGCACCTTCTCTGAACCTTTCGAATCCAATATTATAATAAATCCCTGTATAGAGGTAATTACCTTCGGTAGAATATTGCTTTCGGTTCAGTGTATTCGATTCATAGAACACTTTTCCAGTTCCATAAAAATAGTTTGTTTGATCCTGTTCATCCTGTGATGCAAAATCTATGCTCCTGTCATACCTGTCATTTATCCAGCTAAAATTAACACCTGCTTTTAATGATGAATTGTTGCTCACGGGTGTTCCGAAGGATGTTCTTAGATTACTTTCTCTTCTTACAATATATGCCTGTACTGTTGACTCAAATAGTGATGTTACTTCGCTTGTAAAATAATTCCTGCTGTAACCTGTAAGTTTAAGATCTATTAGCAGCAGTCTCTTCTGTGGAACATCAATACGGTGTGAGATCATAAAGGATGAATAATTCCTGCCGAAATACAGGTTCCCGCTAAACCTGTTATAAATATCACTTAACGAATAGTATTCAAAACCAAGGTAAGCCTGGTTATACAAAGTCATGCCAAGCAATCCTCCAGCTTCGAATGTATAAGATCCTTTTAGCTCTATATCAAGGTACAGATCGAATGTTTTTTCATTATAGTTATATTGGGTTTCAGGGTACACACTCTTGATATTTTCTTCTGCAACCAGCCTGAAATACTCTTCTTTTAGCTGCTCAATATTAATTATGTTTTCCTTTTTCGATATAAGATTAATAATGTAGTCTTTCTGCCTTTCGTTAACGCCTTCAATAAAAATATCTTTAAACACAAGCTCCGGCACTTTTGCCCTGAATTTTCTCCTTTTTTCTGAGACAGCATCAATCGTTTCTTTAGCTGCTTTATCCCTGAAATTTTTGATCTGCTCTTTGGCAGTTTTGTAGCCCTTTTCAATTATACTGTCAGCCTGTTCAAAATCGAGTAACCCAACATCTTTAAACTTTATATCTATAACATAACCCAGGCTGTCTGGTATATCATAATCTGTTGGTTGCATTATCATGTTTTCAAGCTGAAGCATAACATCATCTTTATCCGGACGCTCCGAAAGGTTTGCCACCTTGCTTCCAATAATAAAGCTGGGTTGAAAACCTTCCATCAGGATATCATATGGAAAATTATTGTAAATACCACCATCAAAGAGCAGGGTACTGTCTTTTACATATGGCTCAAAATACAGCGGGTACGACATTGATGCTCTTATGGCATGTCCAAGGTTGCCTTCACGAAATATATACTGCTCTTTTTTATAAATATCTGAAGCCACACATCTGAAGGGTATCATGAGGCTGTCAAAATTATTTCCTGCTGCTGCTGTCTCTCCGCATGTAAGCTGCATTATTGAAAAATCAATAACCGCAGACGGAATCAGGTGGCTTGGCAGTACTGCATCAGGTCTTTCTTCTTTAAAGCTCAGGTCAATATTGATCATTGCCGAACCTGGTTCATTATTTTTGTATGTGAACTGCAGTTCTTTATCTATTGATCCTCTGGACCATTTCAAAAACTCGTCTGAAGTGACTAGTTCCGTCATTTCCTTCGGTGTATAACCCATTGAATATAAAGCCGCTATAATTGCACCCATTGATGCGCCGGAGATATAATCTATCTTTATCTCTTCTTCTTCCAGTGCCCTGATTACTCCAATATGTGCCAGGCCTTTCGCACCCCCGCCGCTCAAAACCAATCCTGTGCTTTGTGCATGTGATGCACCTGTATTTATAAACATTATAATAAGACCGAATATAAAAACATATTTAACCTGCCTGCTCACAATGTTTTATATTTATTAAAGATTTTGAATAACAACATATATATTTGTGATTTATCTTGGAACAAGAATTTTTAAAAGTACGAAGATTTATAAACTTATATATTATGGCACGGCATTATTCAGTAACTTTATTTATCTCACTTTTCCTTACAGTATACCTGTTTTCCTGCTCCGATTCGGTGAGAGAAAAGACCTGTTACGTAAACCTTGAGACAACTGAAGGTCTTATAAAGGTTAAACTATACAATAACACACCGCAGCATCGTGATAACTTCATACAACTTGTGAAAAACAATTATTATGATAATATCAAATTTCACAGGGTAATTGAAAATTTCATGATACAGTCAGGCGATTATACAACCCGTCCTGATCTTGCATCAGATACCACTGGCTTATATGAATATACTATTCCTGCTGAAATTATCGATACAAATTTTCACAAAAGGGGAGCACTTGCTGCGGCCAGGACAGGTGACAGGTTTAATCCGGATCGAAGATCTTCAGGAACACAGTTTTATATCGTACAGGGCAGAAAATATAATGATGAGGTAACAGAAGAAGGTGATACACTTACTTCTGAAATGATGATCGCGGAAATAGAAAACCGGATTAATTCATCTTTGAAACAAAATATTTTCTATAACCATCTTCAGAACGAAAGGCAAAATTCAAAATTGGCAAAAGACGGGAGGACTGATGCGGAGATACAGGAGGCTGCAACCCTTCTAACATACAATGACCTCGAAAATTTTAAACCTGTAAGCATCCCCGGAGAACATATTGAGGTATACAGAAAAGAAGGAGGTACTCCACATCTTGATATGCAATATACCGTGTTTGGTGAGGTCGTTGAGGGAATGGATGTGGTTGATAAAATTGCAGGAGCAAAAACCGATGAAAATGATAAACCTGTTAATGATGTAATAATTATAAAGGCAAGGTTCGTAAGAAAATAATTTTATGCTCAACAAAATAGAGAAAATACAGAAAGCTGTCAGGTCCTTCAGTTCAGATGATCCTGGAGAAATTGAAGAATTCAGGATTAAATACCTGAGTAAAAAAGGACTGATACCCTCTCTTTTCAACGATTTTAAATCAGTCGCGCCAGATCAGAAAAGCAAGTACGGAAAGCTTATAAATGACCTGAAGGATGAGGTCACAGAAAAATTGAACAGTTTAAAAGCCAGGCTGGCTTATGAGCCTGTTACAGGTTCATTCACTGACCTCACCCGTCCTGCTGCCAATATGTTCAATGGTTCCAGGCATCCAATTTCAATTGTAAGAAATGAAATAATAGAAATTTTCCAGAGACTAGGGTTCACTATCTCTGAAGGCCCGGAGATTGAAGATGACGATCATAACTTCGGAAAGTTGAATTTCCCTCCGGAGCACCCGGCCAGGGATATGCAGGATACTTTCTATATAAGCAGAAAATCCGAACATGACTGCGACCCCGGTGATATCCTGCTCCGGACACATACTTCTTCTGTTCAGGTAAGGGTTATGGAAAACGAAAAACCGCCTATCAGAACGATATCTCCAGGCAGGGTCTTCAGGAACGAGGCCATATCAGCTCGCGCTCATTGTATTTTTCACCAGGTTGAAGGTTTATATATTGATGAGAATGTATCATTTGCCGATCTTAAACAGACTCTTTTCTATTTTGCTGTTGAAATGTTTGGCAAAAATACAAGAATAAGGCTCAGGCCTTCTTATTTCCCTTTTACAGAACCTTCGGCTGAAATGGATATAAGCTGTACCATATGCGGAGGAAAGGGATGTAATGTCTGCAAATACACCAGGTGGCTTGAAATTCTTGGCTGTGGGATGGTTGATCCCAATGTACTCGATTATTGTGGTATTGACAGTAAAAAATACACGGGTTTTGCTTTCGGTATGGGAGTGGAAAGAGCAGCCATGCTTAAATACCAGGTTAATGATCTCAGGCTGTATTTCGAGAATGACATCAGGTTCCTGCACCAGTTCAGGTCAGCATTCTGACAATCGTTCCCATGACTCGGGAATCCCTAAGGATAATATTAGTCTTCAATGATAATTTCGTGGGTAATTTCAATGGCTGCTTTATAGCTATAGGTAACACCGCAGTACTTATCCTGGGACAGCGCAACAGCTTTTTCGACCTTGCTCCTGTCAATGTTCTTGCCCTTTACAACATAGGTAATATGCATCTTTTCAAAATGTTTTGGGTGTGTTTCCGTAAGGACACCGTTTACACTTACCTCAAGGCTGTCATAAGGTATCTTCATCTTTCGCATGATTGAAGCCACATCCATGCCCGTGCATCCTCCAAGCGCTACAAGCATAAGGCTCTTAGGACGAGGACCCCTTTGCTTGCCACCGAATTCTTCCATGGAGTCTATTTTCATAGTCAGCCCATCTACCTCAACATTAAATGACAAAGCCTCTTCAAGTTGTAGTCTTACCGTTTCTTCCATTTCCTATAATATATAGAATGAAAATTTTTACAAAACTAAGGAATATTATCAAACCTTATTGCCATCTTTGTGTTAGTATAGACTGATATGAAACAAAAGGAAATATATATACCTTTCTGCGATAATTGTGCAATTAATACCAGTTCTGTATTCAGACATCTCTCAAAGGAGGAAGTAGAAATCATAAATTTCGAAAAAGATTTCAGGCAGTATAAAAGAGGCGAGGTTCTTTACAATGAAGGCAACAGGATAAGTGGAATCTTTTGTATCAATAAAGGCATAATAAAGGTTTTCAAAACAGGTATTGACGGTAAAGAACAAATAATACGTTTTGCTAAACCTGGTGATATTATTGCGTACCGCTCTGTATTAAGTAACGAGCCAGCATGCACGTCTGCAAAAGTTATAGAAGATGCCAGGGTCTGTTTCATTCCTTCCCATATACTTACAGACTTTGTAAATGAAAATCCCCTCTTCTCAATGGAAGTTATGAAACTTACCTGTCATGAGCTTGGTGAAGCCAATGAATATATTACTGATATAGCCCAGAAAACAGTTAGGGAAAGACTTGCAGAAGTACTGCTTCATCTGATTAATGATTTTGGACTTGATACAGACAGTTATCTTAAAATAACTCTTACCAGGGAAGAACTTGCTAATATTGTTGGTACTGCAACCGAATCTGTCATAAGGCTTCTAAGTGAATTTAAATCAGACAGGTATATAGAATTGAGCGGAAGGAAAATAAGAATTCTTGACCGTAAGTCACTCGAAAAAATAAGCAATGTCTTTAGCTAATCAAAGACATACACTTTTCTTCAGATACTATTTTTCAATAATCGTATTTAAAATAATATAAACCACTAAGCCTCCCACTATTAAACCCCCGCTCAATATCAGAAGGCCATTGCTTTCATGTTTTGAGAATTCAGAATAAGCCAGGACAATTACACCGGCAAGCACAAATAATAATCCGAACCTTTTCAATAAACCGTTCATAATCAAGATTTTAAAAATGACTTTTGTTCTAAGATAAAGTTATCAAATATAATTATTACACTAAATAATGCAAAATTAAAATAATAATCCACTTTCACCCAATTTTTGTTTACCGAGATGCCTGTAAGCCAGTTCTGTTACTTCACGTCCCCGGGGTGTTCTTTTAATATACCCCTCTTTGATTAAGAAAGGTTCATATACTTCTTCTATAGTCCCGCTTTCTTCTCCCACAGCAGTTGATATTGTATTAATCCCTACTGGTCCTCCGCCGAATTTATTAATTATTACACTTAATATCTTATTGTCCATCTCATCAAGTCCATGGCTGTCAATATTAAGTGCTTCCAGTGAAAATTTTGTAATGTCAATATTTATCTTTCCGTCCCCTTTAACCTGGGCAAAATCCCTTACTCTCCTTAATAATGCATTGGCAATCCTGGGTGTTCCCCTGCTTCTTGATGCTATTTCTGCAGATGCATTATCCATTATGCTAACATTTAGTATTCCGGCTGATCTTTTTACTATACCACATAAAATATCTGCATCATAATATTCCAGGTGCATTTTAATGCCAAAGCGAGCCCTAAGTGGACTTGTAAGTAATCCGGAACGTGTCGTCGCTCCTATAAGTGTAAATGGATTCAGGTTAAGTTGTAGCGATCTCGCACTGGGTCCTTTGTCTATCATAATATCAATATGATAATCTTCCATTGCTGAATACAGGTATTCCTCAACCACAGGGCTCAGCCTGTGTATCTCGTCAATAAACAGTACATCACCTTCTTCAAGTCCGGTAAGCAATCCTGCAAGATCTCCCGGTTTGTCTAATACCGGTCCTGAGCTTATTTTCATGCCAACATTCAGTTCATTGGCTATAATATGTGCCATTGTTGTTTTTCCCAGTCCTGGCGGTCCATGCAGTAGTACATGATCAAGGGCTTCAGCTCGCTGAGCTGCTGCTTGTACAAATACTTTTAGATTATCAACTATCCTCGACTGTCCTTTAAAATCATTGAAACACAGCGGTCTCAGCTTCTTTTCTATCTCCTGTTCAGCAGGACTTATGGATTCCTTTCTCAGATTAAATTCGTCGCCCATTTAACGGGGTTATTTTATAATTATTACATCCCTTTCCGGCAGGTTTATCCTGATACCATTAATTCTGACTTCTTCATCATTTCTGTAGGTAATTGTCATTTCCAACAAACCCTCTTCGTCATACTTTTTCCATGTTCTATGCCTTAAACCCATATCGTAGTATTGCTCCTCTTTTATTCTTCCATTCGCGTAATAATAGAAATGATACCCGTCCGGGTTATCCTGTACGTATCTTCCCCTGTACAGTACATTACCCTCATCATCCAAGTATCTCCACATCCCGTCCCTTAATCCTACAATATAATTACCTTCTTCCCTGTGATCACCTATAGTACTTTTCCAGTTACCGTTCATCTCTCCGTCCAGGTACTGCCCCTCACTTATTATCTCTCCATCCTTTAAATACTCAATGAAATTACCGTCTCTTTTACCCTGGTAATACTCTTCTTCCCTTAAAATAGATCCTTCTGGATAATACCACTTCCATAATCCTTCAGGTCTGCCATTCCTATATTGTCCTGTTTGTATTATTTTACCTTCAATGTTATAAAACGTCCAGTTTCCTGTCCGCCTGTTATTATCATATTCACCCTCTTCCTTAATATTACCATTTTCAAAGTAATTTTTCCATTCACCGTTTCTTCTTCCATCTTCAGTTACTATTCCTTCTGATACTTTCACACCCTGATCATTATATATAACAGAAGATTTTACCGTGCCATCTGTATTATATTCCCTGTGTATGCCAACTGGTATTCCTGTTTTATAAGGGCCGCTGAAGATAAGATTATCATTAGCGTCATACCTGTTCTGTATTTCTATTTCAGGATTATCCTCCACGTTTCCTTCCACTATTTTCCCATTATCATATAACATTGTCACGCTAAGTATGCCTTTTTCATTATATTCTTTATAATAACTATGCAGGGCACCATCCCTGTAAGTCATTTCCTTCTTAATATTTCCATTTTCATAAAATTCTTTCCATGAACCCTGTTTTAAACCATCAGAATCTTTCCTGTTTATCCTTTCCCTGCTTATCATAAAATCATTATTATACTCGTAAAGGGTAATAATATTACCCTCTTCATCATATTCCTTTGACAATCCCTGCTTTTTACCATCAATGTACGGTATTGTTTGCATTACAGATTTGTCAGGATAATACTGGTAAGCTATTCCCTGCCTTTTATCAGCAGCAAATAGTTCCTTCGACCATACATACAGGCCGTAACTTCTGTCCCTCTTATACTTCAGGTAATAACCACTTTTTTTACCATACAGATAATCTAGTTTCTCAAGTGTATCGCCTGTTTGTGTATAAAATACCCATATACTGTCAAGTAAATGATTTCTCCTTTTACCTTCAGATTTCAGCACACCGGTAACATAATAACTTTTCCAGTATCCATCTGGTTTCCCGTCTTTTATATATCCTTCACTCGAAATAGAACCATTTGGATATCTGAAAACATGATAACCGTCTTCAAGCTTCACATCCTGTGCATCTAAAACAGCAGAAAGTGCAACTATCATCAGTGATATTAATATATGTTTAATCATATTTTAAATTCCTAAATGATCTGATATATCAAGCATTCGCCTAATTGATTTCTCAGCTTTTTTCATAAGCTCCTTATCCATTCTTAATTCCGGCTCCTCATATTTAAGTGTAAGATATATCTTTTCCATGGTAATTAATTTCATAAAATTACACTCACTGCATCCATTTGTTGAATCTTTTGCAGGAGCAGGAATAAATATTTTGTCCGGTCTTGCCTTTTTCATCTGGTGTATTATGCCATGTTCTGTGCCAACAATATATTTTAGTGCATTATCAATTTTAATATATTCTAATAGATTACCTGTTGATCCAATAAAATCAGCAACCTTTCTTACAGGCATTTCACATTCAGGATGTACAATAATACTTGCATCGGGTTCATTGTTCTTTATTTCCATTATTGACTCAAGTGAGAAATTTTCGTGAACATGGCAGGCTCCCGGCCATATAAGCATATCCCTTTTTATTCTGTTATTGATAAAATTACCAAGATTCCTGTCGGGCGCAAAAATCAGCTTTTGATCCTCCGGGAGATATTCTACAATCTTATAAGCATTGGCTGAAGTACAGATTATATCAGATAAAGCTTTTATTTCAGCAGATGAATTAATATAGGTAATAACAGTGCGTCCATGATTATCCTCAACGAATTTTCTAAAATCTTCTGGTGGACAGGTATCTGATAATGAGCAACCAGCATTTAGATCAGGTATAAGAACTTTCGTTTCAGGAGATAATATTTTAGCTGTTTCAGCCATAAAATGAACACCTGCAAATAAAATTATATCAGCATCAATACTGGCAGCTCTTCTTGATAAATCCATACTGTCACCAACAAAATCAGCGATGTCCTGGATATCCGGAGTCTGATAATAATGTGCAAGGATTACAGCATTCTTTTCCTTTCGCATCCTTTCAATTTCATATACTATGTCTGTTTCCTGCGAAATTACTTCGTCAACATATCCTTTTTCTATAATATCAGACCTTTTAAACATAGTATTATTATAATTAAATTAATATTTTATTATATATGTTAATAATAATAGTCTGTTGATACTGTTTAAACAAATTACAGAAATATCTTGTAAATATTGATATTAATAACCGGAAAACACTTTTTCAACAATCCAAAAATTATACCGTTTTTGATTTACAGATCATTATATAATTTACCAACAATTGTTCATACAAAGATATTGATACAACAAAGTAACAAAGCTAATTTATTTTGTTGTTTAATAAAGGTTGAAATTTTGCTTTAAAAAATTGATAAAAAAAGGATTTCATTAATGTGTTTGTAAAAAAGCACTTTAAGCGACGCTTTATACACAATTATGAAACAATAATAAACATCTTTCAACATAAAATTCAACAAATATTAAATGGTCTAATGCAGGGGTAAATATTATGAATTTAATTTTGTTCTGATATGTACAATTTTATAAAAAAGAGATAATAAAGTATTAATATCCTTTATTTTGTTGGTATCTTTATGGATATTACAATAAAGTATAAGATGAAGAAGAAAATTGCAGTTAGTGCGGATCATGCAGGTTTTCATATAAAAGAAAAGATAAAGAAATATCTTATTGATTCGGGATATGAAGTAAAAGATTTTGGATGCTTTTCGCCGGATAGTGTTGATTATCCTGATTTTGGTCATCCTGCTGCAAGAGCTGTTAAATCAGGTGCAATGGATGCAGGATTTTCTGTTTGTGGCAGCGGTAACGGAATGAGCATGACTTTGAACAAATACCAGAGTATTAGATCTGCATTATGCTGGAATGAAGAAATAAGCCGTTTGGCAAGGGCACATAATGACGCAAATATGTGTTCTTTGCCTGGAAGGTTTATATCCGATGATGAAGCTATATTGATAGTTAAAACCTTTTTAAACACCACATTTGATGGTGGCAGACATAAGAGAAGGATAGATAAAATACCGCTTAAACGAATATGAGATGCTTTCAAGCACCTGTAAATATGGAATAAGGGCAATAGTATATATTGCAGGAAACAGTAAGGAAGGAGAAAAGATCGGAATAAAAAAGATTTCGGAAAACCTGGATCTTCCAATGCCATTCCTTGCCAAAATTCTTCAACAATTAGTGAAAAGGAAAATACTTACATCATCAAAAGGTCCACATGGTGGTTTTTCACTTGCCCGGAACCCGAAAGACATACATATTATAGAAGTGGTTAAAGCTATTGATGGTGAAGATGTTTTTCACAGGTGTGTATTGCACAATGAAAATTGCATAAGCATAGAGAGATCAAGAACACCATGCACACTTCATAATGACTATGTAAAAGCGAGGAACAAAATTGAAAAGCTTTTTGAGACAAAAACAGTATTGAATCTTGTAAGAACAGCCCGTAACTCTGATGCTTTATTTTAATATTTACTATGGCTGGTGTATATATACATATTCCGTTTTGTAAGAAAAAATGCCATTATTGTGACTTCTATAAAACACTGAACACAGGTATGGCCGAACGGTTTCTGGATGCCTTAGGGAAAGAAATCATATTACAAAAGGATTACCTTGAACAAAATAAAATTGAGACAATTTATTTTGGCGGTGGCACACCATCTGTTCTCACAGCAATACAAATTAGAGAAATACTGGAAAAACTTTATGATGTTTTTGATGTCTCTGAAAAGGCAGAAATAACACTTGAAGCTAATCCTGATGATATTGATAAATTGTATGTAAAGGATCTGAAGAAGGCTGGAATAAACAGGATTAGTCTTGGCATTCAATCGTGGAACGATAGTGTACTACAACTACTGAACAGGAGACATACAGCTAAAGAAGCAAAGGAAGCACTGGATAATATCATTGCTTCGGGAATAGAAAATATTTCAGCCGACCTGATTTATGGAATTCCCGGAATGACGGCCAAACAATGGACAGATGATCTTCATAAGACCTTGGGTTTTGATATTAAACATCTTTCAGCATATCACCTGACTATTGAAAAGAACACCGAATTTGGCAAAATGAAACAGGCTGGCAAACTGAAAGAAATTGATGAAGAAGAGAGTGAAAACCAGTTTAATATCTTAACAAAAATAAGTAAGAAATACGGCTATATTCAGTATGAAATATCAAATTTCTGCAAAGAAGGTTATTTTTCAGCACATAATACAAATTACTGGAAACAGCAACCATACTTAGGACTTGGACCATCGGCACATTCTTATAATGGCGATGCCAGGCAATGGAATATATCTGACCTATCAGAATATTTGAAATCAATTGAAAATAATGAGATACGCTGCACCAGTGAAATCTTAACCACAAAAGACCGTTATAATGAGTATATAATGACCTCACTGCGCACTATGTGGGGTATCAATCTTGATTTCGTGGAAGAAAGGATTAACAAAGAATCACGTGATTACCTTAATAACCTGGCAACACGCTTTGTGAAATACGGTATGATAACAAAAAATGGTAATCAACTTGTCCTGACCGATCAGGGCAAGATGATATCAGATAATATCATTTCAGAGCTGATGATGGTTTAGCGCCGGCTTTTAAGCATAAAACTGCTTGATCCAATATTATGGCCTTCAAGATACAGGTCAACACCATAGGTTCCTTCAATAAAATCACCATTGTTGTCAACAAAAATGCTAATTTCAACATCCTTGTTAAGATATTCAACAGTCCGGTTTTCAGTAAATATCATTCTTTCCCCTTCAGACTCAAAAAGATTATCAGGCGAACTGGTTATTACCAGTCCGTCAGGCCGGGTAATCCTCATGTAGACCGTTTTCTTTCCCGGTTCAACAATGGGATTTTCATTCAGAATAAAAGCAACCTCCAGCTTTTCAAAGCGTTCCAGCCTGTCTGTTTCCTTACGTTTTGTGTTCAGGGGGATGGGTCTTATTTCACGAGCTTTTATTACGGAGGCAATCTCAACCTTTGAGGTAAGTTCGTTCTTTACCTCTGACAACTCCACGTTTGTCTGCTCCACCTGCCTCATCTGCTGCTTTATCTCTGTATTTTCAGCTATAAGCAGCTGGTTGCGTGCATTAAGCGAGTCAATCTGGACAATATAACTTTTCATGATCTCCCGCATTGTTGTTATCTCTTTCCTGTACGTTCTGATCGTCTGAACATTCGATGCATTTATAGCTAGTAAACGCTCAATTTTTTGCTTCTCTTCCTCAAGCTTGGCATTCAGGGTATCATTATTGGTTTTCAATGTATCATAACCATACCTGAGCATAATAAGCTCATTTGTGAGGGAGTCCTTTTGTTCGGTCAGCAGGGTTTCCATCTCTACCATACTTTGACGCTGAAGGAAATATAATATTACCATTGCAGCCAGTACTGTGCCGAGTACACCGGCTATAACGGATAATATTACCCTTGTTTTACTTCGTTTCTGAACACCCTTTTCGGGCTCAATGATATTTTTATCTTCTTCCATCTTCTTTCAATATTCTGTTTAAGCACACAAAGTTACAAAATTAATGGAATAATGGATTAATGTTGGATGGGTGATAGAAAATCAATAATACATTAGTTAACATGCTACGTTTAAAAAATCTTGATAACATTTATAGTGTTTTTGAAATAATAACGGTTTCATTACCTATTTTATTGGCTTTAATGACATAATAAATAATCGTGACATGAGTGGTTTTTTTGGGGCTATTTCAAAAACAGATACCGTAATGGATGTCTTTTACGGGACTGATTATAATTCACATCTTGGAACAAAAAGGGCGGGAATGGTATTTTATAACCGTAAAAATGGTTTCCAGCGAACGATACACAGCCTGGAGAATACATACTTCAGGACTAAATTTGAAGATGACCTTTGTAATTTCAGTGGCCGGAAAGGGATAGGTGTAATAAGTGATACCGATCCGCAGCCAATAATGTTCAATTCTCATCTGGGACGATTTGCAATTGCTACCGTTTGCCGTATGATTAATATCAAAGAACTTGAAACGTCTTTCCTCACAGATAAAAGACATTTTACCGAGAATTTTGAGGGAAATGTTAATCCCACAGAAGTCGTGGCAAATCTGATATGTGAAGAAAATGATTTTGTCTCGGGCATAAAGAATATATTTGATAAAGTTAAAGGTTCATGCTCCCTTATAATTCTCACTGATGACAGGATTATCGCCGCACGTGATAAGCTTGGCCGTACTCCTGTACACATAGGGAAAAAGAAAAATGCCTATGCCGTGGCTTCTGAAACTACATGTTTTCCAAATATTGGCTTTGAAGAGGAATACTGCCTTGGTCCGGGCGAAGTAGTTGAAATTACCGCCGGGGGATACAGGACTATAAAAGAACAAGAAAACAGGATGCAGATATGTGCCTTCCTCTGGGTATATTATGGTTACCCGTCGTCTGACTACGAGGGCATAAATGTTGAGCAATGCAGATATCGCTGCGGCGCTGCTCTTGCGCGGCGTGACAAAGTTGAAGCCGACCTTGTTGCCGGTATACCCGACTCAGGAATAGGACATGCCATTGGCTACGCCAATGAAAAAAGAATGCCTTATGCACGGCCTTATTCCAAATATACACCTACCTGGCCAAGGAGCTTCATGCCCCAGAGCCAGCGGATGAGAGATCTTGTTGCCAAAATGAAACTGATACCTGTTAAATCACTTATCGAGGGTAAAAGACTGATATTCTGTGATGATTCTATTGTCAGGGGTACTCAACTGAAAGACAATACCATTGATCTTAGGAAAGCAGGGGCAAAGGAAGTACATATGCGAATAGCCTGCCCGCCGCTTACCTTCCCATGCAATTTTCTGAATTTTTCACAGTCACGATCCACGCTCGAGCTGGCCAGCAGGACAGCCATTAAACAGCTTGAAGGATCTGAAAAAAACCTGTATGAATATGCAAAGCCGGGCTCAGATAAATATATGGCTATGGTGGATCAGATAGCTAAAAACCTGGGCATTGACTCATTGCTTTACCAGAATCTTGATGACCTTGTTGATGCTATTGGCCTGCCCAAAGAACAACTGTGCACACATTGTTGGGACGGGACCGGTTATTATTAGTGATTTTAATTCTTTCTGCCTGTAATAAGCTTTTTGGATACCTCCCTGGTTACCCTGCCCGCCAGGACAATGTCATACCTGTCAATAAATCCCTTTACCTCTGAGGGAGCTCTCTTTGATAATTCCCGCAGGGCCCAGGACAGGGCCTTTACTACCATATCTTCCCTGTCGGATACAAGCATTTCACATATCATCAGTGTGCGATCGATATCACCTTCCCCTTTCTGAGACTTGAGATTTAATGCCACGGTTGAAACAAGAGCTATTCGCCTCCACCATTTATCGGGACTCGTGGCCCATCCTTTGACAATCTTATTGTCAATACAATTAAGCTTCCAGGCCGGTCCGCTTACCTGGGTACCGAACGTATCAGTAGAAGCCCAGTTATCCATGTAGGTTCCAAGTAACAGGAGATCATTGAGGACCAGGTGTTCAATTATTTTGTATTTTTTGTTGAGCAGGCCAAAAGCTACATGCTGCACTTCAAAAATACCGGTCAGGGCCATCTCCTTGCAGAGGCGTATAATGTGACCCGGCTCCTCCCTTATTATATCATTCCTTATGATCTTTATTACAGCTTTCAGATCGTCGGATTTAACACCTATTACATTCATTGACGTGGGGAAATACCAGTCCGCAAGTCCCTGTCTTGACCTGTCAGAAGCCTGCTCCAGCAGGGAAATTGATTTGTTGATAACCAGTCCGGTATTGATCATTGTCCTGTTGGTTTTATACATGCAAAATACTAATAATACTGGAATATCCGCCTGCGCTGGCGCAGGTCTGACTCACTTCGCTGGCGCGGATCTCCAGCTTTGTCCACCGTAGCCCTGGTGAAGGTGGGATCCGTGCCTTGTTTCAGTCTTAGCCTTTCTTTTTCTTTAACTGCCTTCAGAGTTCAACTAAATACAGATTTATTAATAGCGATAGTTCCATCACCAGGTTTTGAATATCGAACCGAGTCCCGAGAATTCGGGACGAGCTCGACGAATGTCGATGGTGTTGATCTCTGATCAACACCATCGACTGAGTCAATAACTAATATCGAATGAAGAATGTTGATTTACTTCATAAATCGACATTCGTTAATCAATATTCTTAAATCAAATTAAGACAAATTAGTACTAAGTACAAACTCTAGATTAACTTTCTACTTAATAACTAATAACTACTCTCTCCCACCAGCTACAATCACCGTCCCGAAAAAGCATCAGCTTTTTCGAGGATCCACGAATCGAAGATTCGGGACTCGTGAGCTCGCCCCAATTCTTGTAGCTCGGTTCATAACTCATAACTCACAATTCATAATTCATAAATACCCTGAGGTACCTTATGCTTGAAAGGACCAGTGCAAGACCAATGGCAATATATATTACTGAAAGCAGATTACGCGGTAAAGGTGAATGCCGGAGTGCAATACCCATTGCAACCATAATAACCACCAACAGGTAGCTCTTCCATGACATAAATGCAAATACACAGGTTTTGGGATCCAGGGATTTTATCCTTCCAAGATTTTTGTCGACTATCTTCAGGAATCCAATATGATGAATAATAAGGGCAAGTATTGTTCCTGTAACAATATATAACCATGTTCTGTCAAAATGAAATTCTGACAACCAGGTAATAGCCAGCACGTTTAGCATTATCCCGATGGCAACCCATATCAGTCCGGAAATAAGGATAAGGTATTTTCTTTTAACAGCAGGTTTGTATTTATCTTTATTATCCAATGAAAAAGGCTTAAAATTGTCGGCCCTGTATGCTCTTTTTCAGATATTTGCCAGTTTAAAAATCTGAATATCAATTCTCTGCCATACATTACCTGTAATATACGGTTCTTCCCGCAGCATATCATCCAGCTCTTCCCTGCTTTCATATTCATAAACAACAACCGATCCTTTCATATTTTGGTTTTCGTCAAGCAGAGCTCCTCCCCAGATTAGATTACCACTCTTTTTCAATTTCCTGGCTCCTTCAAGATGCACCTCTCTGACCTTCATCCTCCTGGCAGGGGCACCGGGGTCAGTTCCGTCATAAGCTATCAGTATGAATTGCATGTCTGATATTTATTGGTGTGTAAATCCGAAAATTAGCAAAAATTATCAATAATCATTTTATCTGGAGTACTTGAATATTGAATTGTTGAAAGCAGGGCTATTTACGCGAGAATAGCGAGCAAATTACTTTCATTTATTATATTTCAAACCTATGCAAAATATACATCCCCTTAAAATATTATGAATACGCATAGTGTATTTACCTCTTTTTCGTAATTTTGAACTTCGTTAGACTGAAATGTAATATCAAAACTGATAAAATAATGAAAACACATCTTCTAGTATTTACGGGGATCATAGCACTGATCCTTGGAGCCTGTTCTTCACCTGATGAACAGAGCGAATTAAAAATTGACTTTGAAAAGTACCAGCTTGATAACGGACTGGATGTTATCCTTCACCAGGACAAGTCTGATCCTATTGTTGCTGTGGCCATACAGTACCATGTTGGTTCAAACCGTGAAGAGCCTGGACGCACAGGCTTTGCCCATTTGTTCGAACACATGATGTTCCAGCAATCTGAGAACGTTGGCCAGGACCAGTTTTTTAAACTCATTCAGGGTGCCGGGGGGACACTGGACGGGGGTACAAACAAGGATGGTACCTTATATTTTGAGGTTGTTCCAAAAAATGCCCTTGAGATGGTCTTATGGGCTGAATCCGACAGGATGGGCTACCTGAGTAATACTGTTACACAATCTGCCTTTGCAAACCAGCAGAATGTTGTACAGAACGAAAAAAGGCAAAGCTATGATAACAGGCCTTACGGTCATACCAGCTATGTAATCGACAAAAACCTGTTTCCTGAAGGCCATCCCTATTCATGGCAGGTTATTGGAGAGATGGAAGATCTGTTTAACGCCACCGTCGAAGATGTAAAGGCATTTCATGATAAATACTATGTGCCTAATAACGCGACGTTAACTATTGCCGGTGATTTTGATAGTGATGAAATTAAGGAATTGGTTAATAAGTATTTCGGCGATATACCGGGTGGCGAAAAGGTTACTGACCTGAAACCAATGCCGGTGACAATATCCGAAACAAATAAATTCTACCATGAAGATAATTTCGCACGTACACCGGAACTGACAATGGTGTGGCCAACAGTGGAGCAATATCACCCCGATTCATATGCACTTGATTTTCTTGGACAGTTACTTGGCAGCGGGAAAAAAGCTCCCTTTTACAAAGTGCTTGTAAAAGAGAAAAAACTTACCTCAAGGGCGAGAGTAAATAATAACTCTTCAGAACTGGCAGGAAAATTTAACATTTCTGTTAATGCTTATCCGGGCTTTTCTCTGGCTGAAGTTGAGGATGCTGTTTTTGAAGCATTTGCTCTTTTTGAGGAAGAAGGAATAACTGAAAATGACCTCGAGAGAATAAAGGCTGGACTGGAAACACAATTCTATAACGGGATGAGTTCAGTGCTGGGCAAATCATTCCAGCTGGCAAGGTATAACGAATATGCCGGTGACCCAGGCTTCGTAACAGAAGACCTGGAAAATATACAGTCTGTAACTATCGATGATATCATGAGAGTGTATGAAAAGTATATCAAGGGGAAACCATATATGGTAACCAGTTTTGTGCCAAAAGGCAAGGTTGAACTTATTGCCGAAGGATCGGTGGATGCCGGGATTGTGGAGGAAAATGTACTTGATGCAACCGAGGTGGATCAGTCACAGATTCCTGAAGACGAGGTGATTGAAAAAACAGAAACCAGCTTCGACAGGTCGGTAATTCCTGAAATAGGCCCTGATCCCGAAATCACTCTTCCTGAAATATGGACGGGTGAACTGGATAATGGGATCAGAATGTGGGGAATAAAACATGATGAACTGCCACTGGTGAGATACACCTTTGAAATAGACGGGTCACACCTTCTTGAAGATCTCAGTAAAGCCGGTACTGCCAGTCTTATGGCACAGTTGATGAATGAAGGTACTGCCAGTAAAACCCCTGAAGAACTGGAAGAAGCTATTGACCTGCTTGGCGCTTCCATTAATATCAGGGCAAGGGATGAAGCAATAGTTATATCTGTTAATACTTTATCAAGGAATTTTGAGAAAACTGTGGAACTGGTTGAGGAAATGCTGATGGAACCAAGGTGGGACAGCACTGAGTTTGTGCTTGCTAAGGAAAGAGTGATAAACTCATTCCCGCGAAACAAAGCTAATCCCGGATTTATGGCATCACGTACACTTGATAACCTGATGTACGGTGATAATCATGTGTTTTCAGTTCCCCTGAGCGGTACAGAGGAAACCGTACCTGGTATAACAATTGATGATTTAAAAGCATTCTACAATAACTACCTGTCACCATCTTTAACAAGGTTTCTTGTTGTAGGCGATATTGACAAGGAAAGGGTAGAAACTGCCTTGTCATCACTTGCTGCCAGGTGGGAGAAAAAGGAAGTTGAATTTCCGGATATCACCATTCCTGATAACCCCGGTGAATCAAAGATTTATTTTATTGATTTCCCGGGAGCCAAGCAATCAGTTATTCAGATAGGTTATATTGCCATTCCACGCAGCCATCCTGATTTTTACCCTGCAGATGTTGCTAACTATAAGCTAGGTGGCTCATTTAATGGTATTGTTAACCTCATATTGAGGGAAGAAAAAGGATATACATACGGGGCACGGACAGGATTCTCAGGAGGATCGGTCACAGGCAGTTTCTCGGCCAGCTCCAGTGTTCGTACTACTGCTACCTTCGAATCTGTTAAGATCTTTAAGGATGAAATGGAAAAATACCGCGAAGGTATTGGCCCGGAAGATATCAACTTCACAAAAGCTGCCCTGCTGAAATCCAATGCAAGAGCTTTTGAAACACAGGCCTCACTGATTGGTATGTTAAGCGATATAAGCCAGTACAATCGTCCACATGATTATATTAAAGAACAGGAGAAATTTGTGCGTAACCTGACCATAGATCAACATAAGGAGCTGGTAAATAAATATATCGATCCTTCAAGGATGTACTATGTGATAGCCGGCGATGCCAAAACACAGGTGCCTGAATTGAAAAAACTCGGCCTTGGCGACCCGATAATGGTGCAGTTGTAAATTTCTATTAGGCTAATTTTATTAGGCTGAGGCTAAGGCTAAGGCTAAGAGGGGGAGTAGTGCTAAGAATTATATACTGCCTAAGAGAAGTACTTTTGGTTGTATTAATGATTCTTGTAATAGAATCTAGTTCTAAGATAATATCTTTTTTTAGTAAGGTAATAAAACAGAAAATACAGCTAAATCAATAGTGATTTAAATAATAAGATTAGGAAAAAATTCTTAGGGAATGAATTAAATATTCAACTTCCTTAGCCTAAGCCTTAGCCTCAATTTACCGAATAATTTTTGATGACTCAGTGCCTCTAAGGTGCCAGCCTCCTTATATCCCATTTATTACCCTCCAGCCTGTACTAAATCCTGTCGTGCAACCTGATTTCTCTTTCCTGGCAGAAATCGAACAGGTCGGGTATGTTGAATTGAACAGAAATGTTTATATATTGAAACATTAATAAATGTTACCTTGTTTCTATAAATGAATAATTTAAAAGGAAAATAATATGGCTTTTACCCTGGACATTGGAGTTAAGGCTCCCGACTTTAGATTAAAGGCGACAGACGGAAATGTTTACAGCCTTTCGGATTTTAATGATAGCAAATACCTTGTGATATTCTTCACCTGTAATCATTGTCCTTATGTTGTGGGATCAGATGAACATACACGGGAAATAGCAAATAAATTCATACCTGAGGGTGTAAAATTTGTTGCGATTAATTCAAATAGCCCGAATACATATCCCGAAGATGATTTTGACCACATGGTTGCACGGATGAAGAAATATAGCTTCCCATGGTTATATCTTTATGATGATACCCAGGAAAATGCTTTTAAATATGGTGCCCTGAGAACACCGCATTTTTACGTGTTTGACGAAGACAGGAAGCTTGTTTATACCGGCAGGTCTGTTGATAACCCGAAAAACACATCATGGGCCAAAACCAATGAACTCGAGAAAGCAATTGAGGAACTTATATCGGGCAGGGAGATTTCTCAGCCCGTTACAAATCCCATTGGATGCAATGTTAAATGGGAAGGCAAGGATGCACACTGGATGCCCCCCGACGCCTGCGACCTTATATGATCCCCCTTTGAACCGAATCCCGAGAATTCGGGATGAGCTCGGCGAAGCCAACGGGGAAACCCCGACCATGGTGTCGGGACAGGGGGATGTTATTTGCTGACTTTGTACTTAATGATTCCATGTTCGACAGACTACGCCATAAAATACGTTACCGTTACCAGGTTAAATCACAGGCTTATGCCATTACCCGCAAAAACCTGATTGAAAAAATTATGGCCGGTTTTGGACAGGAAGCAAGGGAAACACGCGAAATGGCACAGTTATTTTTCAGGATGCTTGAAAAAAAACTGAAACTGAAAGAAAGGAATGAACCTCCAACCAGGGAAGAAGTAAAAGCAGCAATTGAGCAGCTGAAAGATATTGGCAGAATTTCCGTTTTTGCCTCTGTATCTATCCTGCCTGGTGGAGGAATCTCCTTAATAGGACTTGAGTTGCTGGCAAGAAAATTTGGGGTGAAAAATTTTACCTTTATACCTACTTCTTTCAGGAAAAAAGAAAATATTTGATAAATTGACAGCCACAGAATTATAATTAAAACCAATTAATATGAGAACAACAATTATCAGTATTCTAATAATTCTATTCACTTTCGCTTCCTGTAAAAATAAAGAAGTCGACAAGGAAATCATCATAACATCTGACACAGAACTGAGCCAGGCCGACAGGGATGAAATAATAAGCACCTTTATGGCAACCAGGGATGCATGGAATGAAGGTGACCTGGAAGAATTCATGAAAGGATACAATCAATCGGATGATATTGCTTTTGTGGGTGCATCCGGGCCCACTTATGGTTATGAAGCCACCATGGAAAGATATATGAAAGGTTATCCCAACCTTGATGCTATGGGGAAACTGGATTTTGAAGTACTGAAATTATATAAAATTGACACCAGGACAGCAGTTATGATAGGTAAATTTTATCTTACACGCAGCATAGGCGACCACAATGGCTATTATACCCTGATATGGCAGAAGATAGATGGCAGGTGGAAGATAATAAGTGATCATTCCAGCGGCGGACCGGTTGACTAATTATTTTACCCAGGTGGTTGTTGTATTGAATGGGTTTTGATCGGGATCAAGATATGTTTCAATATAAACCAGCTCTTTCTTACTGATTTTGTCAATAGATGCAGTTTGCACGCCGCCTGCGTCAGGAGAGAATACCAGTTGTGTTTCTCCAATTAACTCCCAGCTACCTGTCTCATCATCAATAAGAGGGAACTCTTTAATATATGTACCATCACTGAAAAACTCCATGGTGCCATCAGTATATATTGCTTTCAGGCCCGCAACAATAACCTTTATTGCATCATCTGAACTATTTGTAGTGATATTTTCAAATTTCCATACCCCATCAGTTAACAGCGTTACACGGTCCTTCTCACAGGCGCTGAGACTCAATAACATAATTGAGATTATGATATAAGTCGAAAACCTTATTGCCCTTTTCATTTTGTTCTTGTTTTAATAATTTTTTGCAGCCTAAAATTAATCATTTTAATAAATATTGTTGAATCGTTGAATTGTTAAATTGTTAAACAGGGAGATTAATGCGGTTATGTTCAATTAAGTGTGTCATTTCAATCTAGACCTAATCTCTCTGGATACATTGTTGCTAATATATTTAATACCTGACTCCATGATCTGGGCCTGGACCACTTTTTTTGGACATTTAAAGAT
>Ga0315546_1000380_pt1 | contig 32654 bp, 31 predicted proteins | sample SalMarSW160170MG_FD_203833 | JGI IMG/M metagenome (GOLD analysis project Ga0315546, IMG submission 203833) | Salt marsh sediment microbial communities from the Plum Island Ecosystem LTER, Massachusetts, United States - Salt Marsh Sediment SW1601-170 ...
TCTGGCTAAAATACCTGGTGTAAGTAATCCTTTCATGGTTTCATTTTTCAAAAAGCTCTGGTCTCAAGCACCTGGCTACAGTTTCGGCGCCTGACGGCAACCTCGGTCCGAGCCGGGAGACAACATCGGCGGGAACAACGTAGATTCGCTTATTTGTTACGACGGGCACGTTCTCAAACCTGCCCCAGTATTGCATTGCATGACGCAACTGTGCTGCTGTATTCTGGTGCTGTTCAGATGGTTCGATAATGACATCCGGCCTGCATGCGATGACCTGCTCAGCTCCTATCGGTGGATATTTGTGAATCGTTGGACCGATAGCGTTTACACCGCCCACTATCTCAATAAGCTCATTTATAAACGTGTCTCTTCCAGCCACTCGCAAGGGTTCTCTTTGAACAACCCAAAGCACCTTAAGTGTTTGGTCGCGGCCAACTAAAGCTCGAAGGTTGTCCAATCTGGTTTGAATATCACTAACCAACTGATGTGCTTTCTGTTGCTTGCCTACCGCCGTTCCAATTGTATTGATGGCCTCAAAAAGGTCTCTGATCTTTTCGATTCTGACAGTTAAACAGGTATGGCCCATCCGTTTTAACCTGTGAGCGAGATTTATTTGCTGGTCAAATCCAAGCGTGACTACCAGATCTGGCCTCGCTGCTATTATAGCTTCGATGTTAGGCTGCCAGAAATTTCCGACTTTGTGTTTTTCTTTTGCTGTTGGTGGATAATCACTACTAATTGTTACGCCGACTATCTCGTTATCCAGACCAAGAGCAAAGAGTATCTCAGTCAAGTTGGGAGCCATCGAGACAATTCTGTTAATTTGATTTGGAGAGACTTGGTGGCCTCGAATTTGGTTTTGTTGTGAAATGGAAATTGTCAGACCCAACCCCATCCAGGCAAGGATCATCAGAAGTAGCAATAACCATTTGCTCATCACGTTCTTTTAAACTGCTTTTCTAAGTCGCTTAGTGTGAATTTAATTGCAGTGGGCCTGCCATGAGGACATTGGCTTGAGCGTTCTGTGTGTTTTTTATCTTCGAGCAACTGTTCTATTTCAGCATTGTTTAGCTTTTGACCAGCCTTGATTGCCGCTTTGCATGCAGCCATTTTCAAAACCTCCTCAAGTAACTCCTCAGCACTGAGTTCGGTGCCCTTATCGTCGAGCAAGTCGATCAAATCTCGAACGAAATCAGCCGGAGTTGCCCTTGACAGTAAGATGGGAAAGGCCTGTACAGCGTACGTCTTTGGGCCGAACGGTACAAGCTCGATTCCCAGTTTTTCAATTAGAGGGCGATTAGTGTCGATGATGTTCTGCTGGGCTTCAGTAAGCTCGAAACTGTCGGGTATTAAAAGCCATTGTGATTCGAGTTTGTTCTGTTTCATGCGTCGACATAATGCTTCATATAGTATCCGCTCGTGAAGGGCGTGCTGGTCGATAATAATGAATCCATCTTGGATCTGTTGCACAATGTAGCTGTCGTGTATTTGCATGATTTTTGTTTCAACTGGCCCAATCGCGACTGTGGTATCTCTTCTCTGCTGGGCCGTAGTCTGTGCGCTCATGACTGAAGGTGCCTTGTAAGGTTTTATTGTTGACACTTGACTCAATTCTTGTCTGTCAGCGGGTCTGTGCTTCTTGAAGAATTCCGCCATTGCGTCTGTAATCTCTTGGCTTCGATGGGTTCCAGTAGGCCGATCGCGGTGCGTTCGCGGCACAGCAACAATTGGCAATTGTGCGTGTGGTTGAAGATCTGTGCTCAGGAGTTTCTCACGAAGACATCCAAGGATTTGAGAATGAACCAAATTTGCATTGTAGAACCGAACTTCAATTTTTGTAGGATGTACGTTCACATCGTAGTCTTTGTAAGGCATTTCAATAAACAGAAAAACAATTGGGAATCGGTTTTGTTCGATCAAGCCGCGATAAGCTTCCTTAATGGCATGTGAGATGAATTTATCACGGATGAAACGGCCGTTCAAAAAGACATATTGAAACTTGCCACTTGTCCTGGATGTATCGGGCCTGCCGAATAAGCCGGAAATATGTATACCCCGTTCGTTAGCTTCTGTCTCGATTAGCTTCTCAGCTAATTCGGAGGAGAACAGTTCAGTTATTCGCTGGTGAAGTGTTTGGTTGGCCAATAGTCGATGAATTTCTCTGCCGTTATGGATCAATGTCAAATCCAATCCTTTCCGGCTGCTGGCAGGGGCGTCCGCCGGCGATGCGGCTGTTGGATTTACAGCAAAGTAGGAACCTAACGCGATACGTATGAACTGCTCTGTGATATGCGTCATTTCGGTATTAGCCGTTCTGAGGAATTTGCGTCTGGCAGGGAGTTTGTAGAAGAGGTCTCTAACCTGAATCGTTGTTCCATAATCACCACTGCACGGACCGGCACTGCTTTTACTTCCACAATCAATCTCGATGCAATTAGCTTCGTATTGCGTATCCGTTCTCCGCAGCAGCGCTGCTGCGAAGGATGAATTGCGTATTGCGTATTGCGTTCTTCGTCCCTCATCTTTCAGCATATCACTAACGTTCTTGTCTCTGTCCTCTGTCTTCTGTCCCCCGTCCTCTGTCCTTGGTCTACTGACTGCTTTAACTTGCGCAACAGATGCAATACTTGCTAGCGCTTCGCCTCTAAATCCGAGTGTAGATATTCGGCTAAGGTCTATGCTGGTTTTGATTTTGCTGGTTGTATGGGCCTCGAATGCCTGAGCCAGGTCTTCAGCATCCATTCCACAACCATCGTCGGTAATCGATATTGACTTGCGGCCACCGTCTTCGACAGCCACGGTGATTTTCGCAGCTCCTGCATCAATGCTATTTTCCATCAATTCCTTGACCACACTTGCAGGCCGTTCGATTACCTCGCCGGCTGCTATCATATTTATCATATTCTGATCAAGAACCTTTATCTGTCCCATAGCTACCTTATTGTATTCATTTCTTTGTGGAAATCCAGTGGATTCGACAGGCTCGCTAATTGTAACCCTGCCATGGTGATGGCAGGGCTAACCAAGATGAGCGAAAAAAGGTTGTGGACGAAATAAATAGCGGATATTATCAAAAAACGATGAAAAGAATGATTGGCTATATGGTTACCTAGACTACTTATGGAAGCTGGTTGCAGGGCGATAAAAGAGGGTATGTAAAAAATGCTAAAACATTAGCGCAAAACGATAAATTAAAATCAGCAAATCAAAGGCAACAAAAATATCCGATGGTCAAACTTAATTCAGAACAAAAGCAAATTGTTCAGGATTCAATTGTCGAAGAAGCCAGGAGAATAAATCACGAAATATTTGCGATAACGGTTTGCTCAAACCATGTGCATATAGTCGCTGGAGTTTCTGAAGAATCGATCGAACAGGCTGTTCATCGATATAAATATTCAGCGACGTTAGCACTTCGCAAGTTCGGGTCTCAATGTAAAATCTGGTCAAAGGGATTTGATAAGAGATTCTGTTTCACGGATAAAGAACTTGAAGGCAAAATCAGATATGTGCAAGGTCATAATGATGGTTAGCCCTGCGACCACGTCGCAGGGTTTGAAAAAAGAAGACCCTGCCATGGTGATGGCAGGGCTAAACAGAATTCGATTTTATACGTCATGGTAGAAGCAAACTTTGGCCGGTCATTTCTTCGGGTTTAGGTAATCCCATCATATCCAGCAGCGTTGGCCCAATGTCAGCTAATCTGCCGTCCGGGCGCAGTTTGGCGTTTTTATAACGTTCATCAAAAACAATCAGTGGTACGTCACCGACTGTGTGGGCTGTATGCGGTTCATCTGGACTTCCATCGATCATTTTTTCGAAATTGCCGTGGTCTGCTGTTACTATTGCCGCACCGCCCATACTCTTGACCTTGTCCAGAACCCTACCCACGCACTCATCAACCACTTCAGCGGCTCTTATCGCTGCAGATAGTATGCCGGTATGGCCAACCATGTCGGGGTTGGCGAAGTTGACTACCATAACGTCATACTTATCCGAGTCGAGCCTTTGAAGCACGACATCAGCGACTTCATAGGCGCTCATTTCAGGTTTCAAATCGTACGTACGAACACGCGGAGAAGGCACAATTTGCCTATCCTCACCCTTGAATGGTTTCTCGGTATAATCGTTGAAGAAAAAGGTTACATGCGCGTATTTCTCTGTCTCGGCGCAGCGAAACTGTTTTAATCCGAGAGAACCCCAGTACGCAGCCAGGATATTTTTCATTTTTGGCGGTTTCGGGAATGCTACAGGTGCGGGAATTGTTGCATCGTACTCCGTCATGCAGACGTAATATACGTTCGGTTTCGTCGTCCTGGTAAACTCCTTGAAGTCAGGTTCTACGAATGCACGGCTGAGCTCACGAGGTCTGTCGCCACGGAAATTGAAAAAGATTACACCATCCCCATCATCGATAGTTGCTAATGGCTCATTCCCATTAGTGACGATGCACGTTGGTTCTATGAATTCATCCGTCGCGTCTTTTTCATAACTTTTTGTTATTGCTTCTTTTGCGCTGGTTGCTTTGATGCCTTTACCGAACCGCAGGCATTCGTAAGCCTTTTGTACTCGATCCCATCGGCTGTCACGGTCCATCGCATAGAACCTGCCTATCACAGTTGCAATCTTGCCTACGCCCATCTGGTTGGCTTTTTTTTCGATATCAGCTATATATCCTGCACCGCTGTCAGGCGGCGAGTCTCTGCCATCGGTGAAGGCATGGATGAAAACGTCTGATATACCGTTTCTTTTAGCCAGTTCCAGAAGCCCATAGAGATGGTCCAGCAGTGAATGCACACCGATGTCGCTACACAGGCCCATAACATGCATCTTACCGTTATTTTCCTTGACGAACTTAATAAGGTTTTGGAACTCCTCGTTTTCGAAGAAAGAGCCATCGTGAATTGCTTTACTGATTCTCACCAATTCCTGTGGTACGATTCTTCCAGCCCCAATATTCTGATGCCCGACTTCACTATTGCCCATCGTTCCTTCCGGCAGCCCTACATTTTCTCCACTGGTGTGCATAAGGCAGTTGGGATATTCAGCCATTAGCATATCATCTATAGGGGTGTTGGCTCGCTTGACGGCGTTGTATTCGTCCTCGTCTGGGTTTGGATTGTAGCCCCAACCATCACGGATAATCAGTACGAGCGGCCTTTTCTTCAAAGCTATTTTCTGCTTTGCCATATAACGATAACCTTTCAAGTATAAAGAATGGAGACGAGGCATTGCCTCGTCCCCATAGCAAACTCCAAAGGAGCTTAATATGATATAGAGCGCTACAAGATATGTCAAACCTTTGGCTGGAACGCTCGCAATCAAAAACTGTTTGTATTGCTAAAAGGCTTTGACAGCGATAGTTAGCGTGCTATAATCGTACGGTTTGTTGGGTTTTGAATGCACTAATCTGGAAAACAGAAACTGTACCTATACGAAAGTCCAACCAAATTTTGAGTGAGACGAATTCGAAGAGTAAGAAAAATAGTGCCCAAGCAAGTGAAGGCTGGGCTTTTTTGAAGCGCCAGCCTATTGTTTTGCCAGGTTGGAAGGCCCAGTTGATTTTCTGGTTATTAGCTGTGCTTGGCTTGGCGGTAGACTTAGGTACTAAAGCTGCTGTATTCGATTGGCTTGCGCGAGAGCCAGGTAATCGTTTTTCGATTATCGCTGGATTTTTACGGTTAGTCAGGACTGAGAATCCCGGTGCTGCGTTTGGAATAGCTACCGGGCAATATCACATATTGGTGGCTGTTTCAACGATTGCACTGGTCGTGATTCTTGCAACTTTTTACTTCGGTGGCCAGCAGCGGGCAATCGTTCATGTTGCTCTTGCTCTTTTCGCTGCTGGTGTGTGTGGTAATCTTTGGGACAGGATTTTCAATAATGGTTATGTGCGAGATTTCATCGACGTGTATTACAGAGATTACCACTGGCCGGCCTTCAACGTGGCGGACAGTATGCTCTGCATCGGAGTTGGGCTTTTGATAATCTCAACGTTTTTTACTGGGCGGTTTTGTCAAAAACGTGCTCGGCGACAAAAATAGGGGCATCAGATGCTGCGCCCAAAGCAATTGCATCGGAAGGCCGGGAATCAATCTCAATGATTTGACCATTGGACCTCAAGTGTATTTTTGCAAAGAAGGTATGATTGCGCAGGTCATCTATGACTATTTTCTCTATTCTGGCGCCGAGGCTCTCGATTACGCTGGCCAGCAGGTCGTGTGTCATTGGACGTGGTGGCTTGATACCTTTTAATCGGCGGTCGATGGCGAAGACCTCAACTATGCCGATGACTATTGGAAAGCCACGCTGGCCATTTAGTTCCTTTAACACGATTATCTGCTGGTCGGATTGCTCGTTGATGATTATGCGCGACAGTTCTACAGGTACTTCCATTTTTGTGCTCCCTCAAATATGTCAGGCATTCAGTTCTGAGAGGTGTTTTTCAAAAGCCTTTAATTGTTCTTGAAGTTGCGCCAATCTTTCTTGGGCCTGCGCTACTACTTCAGGTTTGGCTTTAGTGACGAAGTTTTCATTGCGCAGTTTAGATTCCACGGTGCTTTTGGCTTTTTCCACATCTTGTTTTTGTTTTTCAAGTCTTGCTCGCTCAGCTTCCGGATCGATGACATCATGTACGTAGATTTGAATATCATCTACAATGGTCGTAGCAGCATTTTTGGGCTTTGCCAGGTTTGTTTTTGCCTCGAACTGCTCTACGCCAGCCAAATGACAAATAAGCTTGGCGCTGCCGTTTAATGTTTCTGCGACCATTGCGGGGGCCTTTGCTGACGCCGTCAGTTTAGTTGAGGGAGCGATATTGTATTTGTTCCTAATGTCTCTTATCGCGCGTATCGGACTTTGTGCCGTCGCGATCTGCTGCTGGGCATCTTCATCTACGAGAACATCTAAACCGTTTGGCCATTTGGCAACAGCCAAGGCATCTGAGCCCGTAGCTTCGGCAAGGCCCTTAAGCTGCCGTATCGGGGCAACCTCATTTAGCTTCTGGAATATGCCCTCGGTGATAAACGGCACGAATGGATGCAGCAGGCGCAGAATCTGGTCCAGTACGAAAGCCAAAACGTTTTGTGCGATTGGCTTTTGCTGTTCATCCTGTATTCTTGGTTTTATCCATTCAAGATACCAGTCACAAAAGTCGTTCCAGAAGAATTTGTACAGACTCGTCAACGGCTCGTTGTATTTGAATTCGTCCAGGGACTTTGTTGTCTCGGCGACAGTTTCCGCAAGACGAGAAAGAACCCATCTGTCTGTAATGTCCATCTTGTCAGGCTCAAACATTGCAGGATCGATTCCCTCAAGATTCATTAGCGCAAATCTTGATGCGTTCCAGAGTTTGTTGCAGAAGTTTCGCCCGATATCAAACTTTGGTGATGTATTGGCTTTTCGACCGTCAGGTAGTGTCATTGACACGACCGGCATACGGATGTCCTGCGTGTCGGTTGTCATGCTTGCCAGAGTGAAACGCATTGCATCTGCCCCGTGGCTGTTGATAGCTACCAGCGGATCGATTCCATTGCCCAGACTCTTGGACATCTTCCGGCCCTGGCCATCCTGAATCATTGCGTGAATATACACGTCATTGAACGGGATGTTTCCGATGCAGTATTGGCCCATCATCACCATACGGGAGACCCATAGGGTGATGATTTCGCGTGCCGTGCAAAGTACATCACCCGGATAAAAGGTTTTCAGTTCAGGCGTATTGTCCGGCCAACCCATCGTACTGAAAGGCCAAAGCGCCGATGAGAACCATGTATCAAGAACATCATTATCTTGCCGCCAACCTTCATCGTTTAATCTTTTTTCAATGTCTTCATTTGCTGGAGCAACACATGCGTATGTAATCGCACCATCATCTGAATCAGTAAGTTCAAAAATCACCTTGTCTTGGATTGCTTTGCCGTATTTCTTATAGAGCTCATTTTCCAGTCCACCACCACCTCCAGATTTCGACCATATAGGTATTCTGTGGCCCCACCAAAGCTGTCGGCTGATCGGCCAGTCGCGAAGGTTCTCCAGCCAGCTTTGATAGGTTTTAGCATATCGTTCGGGAATGAAGCGCAATCGACCATCCAGCAGGGGCTTCAGAGCAAGGCCGGCCAAAGAATTCACCGGCACATCCGTTCCTTCAATAAGACCTTCGCCGATCTTTTCTGCAAGGTGCTCGATGGGTTTTTTAACCGCGATGTACCATTGGTCGGACAGATACGGCTCAATGGGCACATGGCTGCGGTAACTGTGCCCAATTTCGTGTGTGTATTCACGAATGTCCTCAAGCAAATTTTCCTGCCGGAACCATTCAACAATTGCTTCTCTCGCCTCGAATCTGTCCATACCGAGCAGGTTTTCTACATCGGGATTTTTAATATTATTCCAGTCTGCCCATCCATATTTATCACTGATGGAACCATCTGGAGCCATCACATTAAGAAAAACGTATTGATGTGGATCTCCTTCAAAGTCTTCCGGCATAACTGCATCGGCAATCTCTATATAATGACGTTCACCGATTGCGTAGTCGTCCGGATCATGAGCAGGTGTTACTTTTAAAAAGCCTGTTGAAAATTTTGCTTTTTCGTCTTCACTGTTGGGATCCGGCAGAACCACATGTTCATCGGCTATTATGGGGATTTTACGTCCGACAATCGGGAGCTTTACCTCTTTACCGACCAGATATTCCGCCCGTTTGTCCGCAGGATTCATCGCGACCGCTGTGTCACCAAGCATAGTCTCCGGGCGGGTTGTAGCCACCGTAACGTATTCGACTTCTGTACCTTCGATTTCGACAGGTTCAACGAGAGGATACCTCAGATACCAGAAGTGTCCTTGCACGGTCTCATGTTCTACCTCATCATCAGCGAGCACTGTCTGGGTAGCAGGGTCCCAATTGACAAGCCTTTTGCCTCGATAAATCAGACCGTCCTTGAAGAGCTTGAAGAACGCAGCCCGGACAGCCTTTGCGCAAACATCATCCATCGTAAAGCGTGTCCGTTGCCAATCGCAGGAGCATCCCATAGCCTTTAGCTGGTTAATGATGCAGGCTTCGTATTCGTCTTTCCAGGCCTGTACGCGTGTTACAAATTCATCTCTGTCAAAATCAGTGCGTCGCTTTCCCTCTTCGGAGAGTATTCGCTTCTCAACAACTGTCTGAGTAGCGATGCCGGCATGGTCGGTGCCTGGCATCCACAGGGTGTTGTAACTTTGCATCCGACGAAAACGGATCAGGATGTCCTGTAGCGTGTTGTTCAGTGCATGGCCAAGATGTAGTGGTGCCGTAACGTTGGGTGGAGGTATAACTATGGTGTAGGTTTTAGCATTTTTTTCGTAGCTTGATGCTTCTGCGTGAAAGTGTTGGCTCGAAAACCAAATCTCGTTAGCCAATTTCTCTATCGTTGCAGGCTCATAGATTTTCGAGAGCTCTTCGCCCATGATGTACCCTACTTTGAAGTTACCTATAAAAAATTCCGGCCAAAGGTGAATGGCCGGAGTATCATATTAGCTAAAACCAGCAATGTTGTAAAGTAAACAGAACAGCAGAAATTTTATTTACTGCTATGCTCCGTCAGATTTTTCGCGTTTTTTGTTTGGTGCCTTAATCGAGGTTCATCGTCATCAAGAACTCAGCATTGGTCTTAGTCTTGGTGAGTCTGCTTTTTAGCAGTTCAACGGCTTCGACCTGGTTCAACTCGCTAAGAACCCTTCGGAGTCGATATACCAATTGGAGTTCCTTGGGATCGAGCAGCAGCTCTTCCCTTCTTGTTCCACTTCGGCTGATATCAATAGCTGGCCAGGTTCTTCTGTCAACGAGGCGCCTGTCGAGGTGCAGTTCCATATTACCGGTTGCTTTGAATTCTTCGAAAATCACTTCGTCCATTTTCGAGCCGGTGTCGATTAGCGCGGTCGCGAAAATGCTTAACGAGCCACCTTCCTCTACATTTCTTGCTGCGCCGAAGAACTTCTTCGGCATCTGCATTGCCCCCGCGTCGACGCCACCGGTTAGGATTCTGCCGGAATGTGGTGTTTCGTTATTGTAAGCACGTGCAAGTCGCGTTATCGAGTCGAGCAGAATGACGACGTCCTGACCATACTCAACCATGCGTTTAGCTTTTTCGATTACGACTTCAGCTACCTGACAATGACGTGCAGCCGGCTCATCGAATGTGGAGCTTATGACTTCGACATCCTCAGCGGTTTTGCGCTCCATTTCTGTGACCTCTTCAGGTCTCTCGTCGATCAGCAGAACTATGAGTTTTACATCAGGATGGTTGGTACTTATGGCGTTTGCCATTTTCTGTAGCAGAATTGTTTTACCAGTCCGTGGCGGAGCGACTATCAACCCTCGCTGACCTTTTCCAACGGGTGTCACCAAATCGATTATTCGCATATTTAGTTCGTCGACAGTGGTCTCGAGTATAAGGCGGTTCTCTGGATGCAGGGGCGTCAGATCGCTGAACACTATTTTATCAGCAAGTAGGTCAGGGTCCTCGTAGTTGATTGCTTCGACTCGCAGAAGGGCAAAGTACTTCTCTGAGTCTTTAGGCGGCCTGATTTGACCTGACACAGTATTTCCGGTTCTCAGGCCGAAACGCCTAATCTGTGATGGGGAGACATAGATGTCGTCTGATGACGACAGGTAGTTGTATTCCGTATTTCGCAGGAATCCATAACCGTCCGGCAACACCTCGAGTACACCTTCACCATACATAAGTCCATTTTGCCGGATGCGTTCCTTTAAAATTCTGAAAATCAAGTCTTGTTTCTTAAGGGCACTGTATTCTGTTAAGCCTTCCTTTTTGGCGATGTCGTGCAGCTCTGCCACGGTTAGTCTCTGCAAATCCATTAAGTACAAGTTGCCCTTTTTGACGCGCTCGTACTTAGCATGTGTGGATTCTTCTTCGCTCTTCTTCTGCGATTCATCTTTTGCTTCGTCAGTAATTGCCGATTCTTCAACCGTAGCTGTTGCAGTGGTAACGTCAGCATGTTCTTGATTTTCTTCTGCTTGTTCGTCGACAGCTTGCTCTTCTGTGATGATCTTTTTCTTTGAAGTTTTACGTCTCTTAGTTTTTTCGTTCTTTGCACTGGCTTTAGCCATAACTACTCCTTTTCTGTTCACACAACATTCATTGCACAGCCGCTCCCGCGGATAAAAACTAACATCCGCAAAAGAAGGGCAATAAAACTAAGGTTTAATCAGACTACACTCAGGTTGTAGCTAAGTAGGGTTTGAGTCTTGAATAATACAAGCAGAACTTACATAAAACAATTTATATCAATACGAGCAACCTGTCTTTAACCAAAACTACGTCTTACTCACAATAGTAGAGAAGATATCAATGACTTGCCTGACTAATGCCGATAAGCCGGAATTGTTGTTTATGCTATTATCGGCTAAGGCACGCTTGTTGTCCAGCGAAATCTGAAAATTTTCTCTAATTTTAATTTGATTCTCTTCAAATATGCCCGTTTTTTTTGCTCTTTCCAGCCGTGTTTTTTTGTCGCAATCGACGAAAATTAGATGTTCGCAACGATTTTGCCAGCCGACTTCCACCAATAGCGGCATATCCAACACAATTGCCGGAACATTGCTCTTGAGTTGATATTGCTTTATCAGCTCCTCGGTTCGATCCAAGACAAAAGGATGGATAATCCCGTTAAGTAGTGAGAGCTTTTGTTCGTTGGAAAAGACAATTTCAGCCAGTTTTTTGCGGTCGATTTTATTTTCTTGACCTAGTATGGTTTGGCCGAAAAACCTGATTATTTTATCTCTAACAGCGTTTTCTCCAAGTAACTCGTGAGCGATTTTATCGGCATCGATAACCTTGCAGCCGAGCTTAGCAAACTCAGTTGCCACGGTACTCTTACCTGCGCAGATACCGCCCAAAATACCTATGACCGGTTTTTTTTGGGTATTGCCCACAGCCAAGCAATCTAAGCTCTCTCCCCAATAACACCCAAGAGTATTATACAAATCCGAGAGAGAGAGTGTCAATCCCTTGCGCTATTTTTTTTCTGCGGGGTATAATGTGCAGTGAGCTCGCGTTCAGGCTTTTTAGTTGGAGGCAACTCGTGTCTTTTTGCGCGCCTTGCATATCCTGTCCGGCACGCAAACGTTGGTTCGTATGCTCACAAGGCATGAACTCCATAGGATATAGCTTCGAGGCCGCCCAAAAAATAGTTTTTAGCCACCACGTCCCAGCTCATGTTCCTGGCAAGTTCATAGCCGGTTTGAATCAGGTGTTCAGCTTGTGTTTGATCCTGGGGCAATCGGGATAGAATTTCTTCTGCTACCTTTCGGCTCTCATTTGCTTCCGTGCGGTCCCGCGTTGTACGGTCGATTTGCAGAAGGTCTTCGATATCGGCGTAACTAAAATCTACCAGATTAGTGTAATCTGCGATAATGACGTTCTCAACGTTTTTGCCACCTGAAACATCACGTAAGAAACCTGTGCATCCACATACACTGCTTACGACGCATATTCCGCCAAAAGTCAGCGGCTCGAACTGAGATATCCCAAAAGGTTCGTAAGTGCTTTGGCCAAATTCGACATCAGTTCCCTTACGGATGTCCATAAACTCCATGTCCTCCGGCATTGACCTGCCACAGCTCTTACGGTTAAATCCGAACTGATTGATGAACACGATCTTTATGTTGCGGCTTCTGGTATTGAACCGCTGGATGTGCGCATAGAAATTCGCCTCACCACCGGAGAGGTCAGGCCAACCTTCATGGTGGGCAACAGGCCAGCCGTAATTAGATTCCATTTTGTTTATATCATTCGTGTGGCGCTGCGAAACTTCGGTTGATAGTAGAAATAACACTGCTGTTTTTCTCTGATTTATGAGTGTTTTTTCCATCGTGTACAACACGCGCAAGTCACGCCACAATCCTTTGCTTTTCACAAGTCTTGTGACATGTGTGAAGACATAGTCAGGTTCGAATCCAAGAAGGTTTTCACAATATGCCTGCAGTTTTCTCTTGGATTCAAGCTTCTCCGCAACATTGATTTGGTATGCCGGTATACCATTGTAGACGATACCAATGTTGATAGTTTCAAATTCCGGTGCCAGAAACCGCAGCTCATCTACAACATAATCACCCACTGCGTAGATACGGTCGCAGTATTTTGAGGATTCCACAAGAGTATGTTTGAAGTAGGAGCTTTGATTGCCGAATACTTCATTTACGTACAACCTGTCTTGGTGCGCTTGCTTTATAACGTTGTAGAACATTGTATCATGGCCGGGGTGCTCTTCAACAATGCGTCGCATTGTCGCTACTTCATGAGCGTAGAAGATTGTCCTAAAAGGCCGGTTAGGCTCGAGAATGGCTGCAAGCGCCGTGGGCATTCCCATAAATTCGTGGGCAATAATAACCGTTGATTCATTCGCTGCCCCCAGTGACTTTAGCGTGGCAATCGCTGCAGGAGCCACTCTTATATACTGTTCGTACTCCCAGAGGTTTTCGTGTAAATGGCTCTGAACCCCAAATTCTTCAAAGAGCTGCTTTTTGAAGTTATTTACTATCCCTGCATCCATGCGTCTAATATCGATTAGTAGTACTTCGGGGGAGCTTTTTATGCCTGTTTGCTCATCAATGAAAGTGCGCCTGCCATAGACTATTCCTACATTGTGAGTTTTTTCAATCTTACGAAAGGCCGGTGCATACCCTGGGCTGATCAACCCGTCGATAGATGAATAGAGGACCTCACCGTCCTCGCCCAGTCGGTCGGTTACTGAGCCTTCGGTGGTAAACAATGGACCAACGATGATTGAGCGGTCGACGACATCGAGATAGGATTTGCAGGTAAAAAAGCCATGAAGGACGGCACCAATGCCGCCGATTTTTCCTACTGTTTCGTGAGTGACATGTACGACAGTTCTTTTGTTGGCCATGTAAGTTTCCCTTCAAGTCATAAGGAGTCTACCAAAGTCGTTTTCCATTTCTCTGCTTAAAGTATAAGAATTAGTGCTATTACGGCAAAATTACAGGATCTACACGGCTTGTTTTTTTAACAGACCGAAAATTTACGGTCTATTGCCTGGATAAATGATATGTTTTAGGACCCCAAGTGGCGCTTTGAAAAATGCTTTTTGATTTTTAACTTATTCGAGTGCGTAAATTTCTTATCAGACCGGAAAGAACGTGCGGTGGAATGTCAGTGAGTTCTGGCTCAGGCATTTCACTAAGCGCTATCTTGTCAAGAATCGCAATAGCCTGAGGGCCGTATGGGACGATTGCATCTGCTGTTCTTTGTGCCTCGTCTAAGTCAGCATTGGCCATCTGTCGCAAATAGAGGATTATGTTCTTGGTCAACTCTTTCTCACCTATCTTTGGTGCTGTTCGCGAGTACGCTGCTGGGCCGTTCGGGACCTCCTTCTCTTGCAAAATGTCTTGTGTTAGCTTAAATGTCTCGGCCATCAGTTCCTTTTTTCGTTCTTCTTCGGTTTCATCTACAGGTGCCAGTTTAAGCTCCTCGTCGGAGTCAAGGCCGGGGACGTACAGCTTGTTGTGACATGCCGGGCATTTGCCCCATTTGCCAGCTGAACTATCGGCTGCTTCTATTTTCTTGCCACAATGTTCACAGTGGAATAATATTGCCATTTTGTCACCTCTGATGATTACTTTGTCGTTTTTTCTGCTGTGTATTCCGCGAATATCTCGGTTGTTATTCCGCCGCGTGGCCTAAAGCAAGAGGCAATCTTCATCCAACGCGGTTTACATGCTTTAATAAGGTCATCCAGTATATCGTTTGTCAGGGCTTCGTAAAAGACGCCTTTATTCCGATAGCTCTGCATATAGAATTTCAGGCTTTTCAGCTCGATACAGGATTTATCGGGACAATATTCGATGATGATTTCGCCATAATCTGGCTGGCCCGTCCGTGGACAGAGGCTTGTAAACTCTGGACATTTGATTGTAATTTTATAATCTCGCTCTGGTTTAGGATTCTCAAACAGCTCAATTTTCGCTACTTCACTCATCGCCTATCCTTCTTACATATCCTGTCTTGTTCAATATAACGCGCCTACCAAGTCACGACAAGCAATAATCGACTTTGTAGAATAACTGTGCATTTGAGGTCTCGAATACGGCCGTTTGGCTGGTTCTGATTATGGCATACGGTAAATTTGGTACATGTCTATTATGCGTGCCGCACCGATAGTTTTCTAAAGTTTGGACGCGATACCAAGCTGCGATAGCTTTCCCGCCAGTGCCGCAGTTTCGATTTTAAGGACAACTTTTACCGTGCAGTCATAGAATCGACAGGTACCCTGATCAGGACTGTTGAAGTTCTAACGATAGAATCCAGCAGATTCAGCAACGCAGTAATTACGCCCCCATGGTGCTAAGCTGGAAACCCACGGTTCTTCTTTAGGTGTGTGGGCCATAAAGTTATAGTTTATTTTTTTGAAAAACCATTGTACCTTAATACCGGTTTGAGTATCTTGGCTGCTGAAGTTTTTAGCGGAGTGTATACATGGCATGGACTTTGGAACTTTTTGAAAGGGATGGACACAATGTTGAAAAGATGGATTAGTGTAGTGAATGTAGTCGCAGTAGCAGGTTTGCTTACATCGGGTTGTGCGACAATGGATCAGCCGTGCAAACCGGAATTCACCATGCGCGTAAACTGTGCTGCTTTTGAGCCTTACACGGATAGCGCTGGGAATGTCTGGCTGCCTGACCAGTACATGGAGCAAGACAACGATTGGGGTGCAGTTGATGGTATGACTGTTGATCGGGGTGGTTTAAGCATGACGGGCACGGATGCACCAGGGATCTATGAGACCGAGAGATACAGCATGACGGCATACAAGTTCAAGCTGCCCAACGGTAAATATACTGTCAGGCTGCACTTCGCTGAGACGTACGAGGGTATTTTCGGCGAAAATGAGCGGGTCTTTTCGGTGAGCATTAACGGTAAGCTCGTCCTTGAGGATTTTGACCCATACAAAGTAGCTGGTGGCCCACAAAAGCCTATCGTCAAGGAGTTCAAAGGTATTGCAGTAACCGATGGAGAGCTGGTCATTGGCTTTGAACCGAACATCGAGAATCCTGAAATTAACGGCATCGAAATAATGTCTGAGTGACTCTTTAGTATATATTTTCTGGCCACGCGGCAATTGTATGTTGAAATAGTGTCTGTGTGTCAGGGGGGGAAATATTTTATGCGCCTGTAGGAGGGGCAGGGGGGTGATATTTTTGTGCATTAATTCTTTGTGTAGATTGTATCTCTGGCGAGGGACTTAACTTGGCACAAAATAAAGCAATTGTCCTATTAAGTGGTGGCTTGGATTCTGCTACAACATTAGCCATTGCCCGAAGTGAAGATTTTAGATGTTACGCTTTGACCTTTGCCTATGGCCAAAGACACCAGCGAGAAGTTGAAGCTGCAAAGAAAGTAGCTTGTTCGCTGGGGGCCGTTGAGCACCGTGTAATCAATATAAATCTGGCTGCTTTTGGTAGGTCTGCTCTTACTGACCTTTCGATCGACGTGCCAAAGGATAGAATAAGGCTGGGCAACTCGCATGAAATTCCGTCAACTTATGTCCCAGCACGGAATACGATATTCTTAAGTTATGCGCTGGCCTGGGCTGAGGTGCTGAATAGCTTCGATATCTTCATCGGTGTCAATGCCACCGACTATAGTGGCTATCCGGATTGCAGAGCCGAGTTCATAGCTGCTTTTGAAAAAACTGCAAACCTTGCCACCGCCGCTGCCGTCGAAGGCAAAGGCCGATACCGTATACATACACCGATTATAAATATGACAAAGGCGGAGATTATTCTCACCGGCACGAAGCTCGGTGTCGATTATTCTCTGACGCATAGTTGCTATGATCCGGACGAGCGGGGCAGAAGTTGCGGCCGATGTGACTCATGCCGATTAAGATTAAAGGGTTTTGCCGAAGCTGGACTAAAAGACCTCTTAGAATATGTTGTTTAGTGAAATTGCTTTGTAGAAAAGGTGTCATTTCGACCGTAGTGAGCGAAGCGAACGGAGTGGAGAAATCTGGGTTCGCAACGCCATTGTATACAGATTTCTCGACTCGCTCCCCTGCTTTCTTGCGAAAGCAAGAAGGGGAGCTCGCTCGAAATGGCAATCGTGTCATTTTCTACAGAGCATAGTGAAATTTCAAAGAATATTGAGCCGGCGGTTTTACTGTCGTTTAACTCAATACGCATCACGCAAGACGCAATACGAGAACAATGAGAGTAAACGAAATCTTCTATTCCCTACAGGGCGAAGGATCCTTAGCTGGCGCGCCGAGTGTGTTTATTCGTCTGGCAGGTTGCCCTTTGCGCTGCCGATGGTGTGACACGAAATACGCCTGGATCGAGACAGCGGGACAGAATCTCAGTGTTGCTGAAATTGTGCAGGCAGTTGAAAAGTGGCCTTGCAGGTTCGTGGTGATAACTGGCGGCGAGCCAATGTTGAAATCTGAATTGCCTGCTTTGGTTAGTCAATTGAAGGCTCATAGAAAGCATATCACAATAGAAACTGCGGGCATTGCATACGTGACGGATATGGCCTGCGATCTTATGAGTATAAGCCCGAAATTGAGCAACTCAACGCCGGATGTCCCGCGGCTTGCAGCGATTCACGAAGATGCGCGACTTGATATAGCGGTCCTGCGTAAGTTGATTGCCGATTACTCCTATCAGTTGAAGTTTGTCGTTGATTCACAAGACGATTTGCCTGAGATACAGCGGACGATAGAGGAAATTGGAAACGTCGATTTGGAAAAAGTGATGCTAATGCCACAGGCTACTACGAGGGATGAACTCTTGGCCAAATCACCGTTGGTAGCTGATATGTGTAAAAGCACCAGCTACGCATTCTGTCAGCGGTTGCAGGTTTTGCTCTGGGATAATCAAAGGGGCACATAAGGGGGCTTCTTGTCTAACGTCAGTCATTGCGAGCGCTGCGCGGCAATCTCAAATGCAGAATAATAAATTGGAAATCTGTCTACAATCATTTTCCCACATTTCTGGATTGACAGTCAATAATCGATAGTAAATAATCAATAATCAATCGAAAGGCCCAGGTGGCGGAATAGGCAGACGCGCCAGCTTGAGGGGCTGGTGTCCTTTGGGACGTGCTGGTTCGACTCCAGTCCTGGGCAGTGGTTCGACAATGAAATTCCCTCCAGGCAGGCTTGGAGGCTAAATAAGGTAATTATGCCGAAGACATTTGGTTATATGTTGACCTGGACAACATACGGCAGTTGGTTGCAGGGCGACGAACGTGGTTATATAAAAGACGGCCAAATACTTCGTGGTGATAAAAAACTCGTTTGTCTTTGCGAAAAGGTTCAAAAAGGACATACGGTCAAACTTAGACACAATGAGAAAGATACTGTCCGACGGGTAATATTAAATGAAGCAGAACGTATCGGCTATACTATCGAAGCCTTAGCTGTCTGCAGTAATCATATTCATCTGGTGACACGGTATTTTCCGGAGCCGATAGGACATACGGTCAGCAGATTCAAGAATGTCACCACCTCTGCTTTAAGAAAGCATGGCCGAGCTGGTCGAGTTTGGACACGTGGATTTGATAAAAGGTTTTGTTTTAACCAGGAGGATTTAGACCGACGAATACAATACGTCGAAAACCATAACCACTAACTCAACTATTTAGCCCTGCCGCCTGCGGCAGGGGATATCTTTATATTTAACCGCCTGCAGCATGGGATATCATTCCCATTCCGGGACTACAAAATATACTACCCAACTGCCAATCTCAAATGACATTTATCCTGTCACAAGTTGGCATGAAACTTTGATATCCAGCATTTGACCTAAAGCCATGTCGAGAGGCTATTTTTACGCTCTCACGTTTTCGAATTTATCTTGAAGAGTCTTGTATAATGGTGTAAGATACTATATATACATCTGTCGAGTTGCGGTGACGGGCTTTCCAGGGATACCAAACCAGATGCGTATTCTTGTAAACGAGAAAAACCAAAAGTTGATTTTATTTAGAAAACTATATAGACAACTGTCAGGTGTCATAAGAAATGAATGAAAACCTTAGACCCAATGAAGATGAAATAGAGTTTCTTACACTGGCTTACAATAGGTTCTATGACCTTTATGAAGAAATAATGGATGATAGCTTTTGGGAGAAAGATGCTGGGTATAGATTCTCGAAAGAAAAAGATGGCTTTGCGGTATACTCGGAGATATTGAAGTATGAACCGATAAAATGGGTAATAGAGCATATTAGAGAAACGAGACCTCCAATGGAGGCTGAAATTGGTGATGTGTTATTCAGGTTTATTCGAAATGTTATTGTACATTTCCCGTTTTTTAATAGTTGGGATGAAGTCTGGGTAAATAAATCAGTAGTCAATTGGAATAGAGAGGGACAGTTTATTGACAGGTTCATTGATAAGTACAAAGGAAGGGAACAAATTAAGTATAGATTTTGGGAAGAACATAAGAAAAGAATGACTTATCTAAGTATAGATTTCCCCTCAACATATGATGACAATAAAATATTCTTGAGAGATATTCTTAGTGAGAAGGAAGGCACAAAGTTTTCGTTTGTTATGATGCGAAATATCATTGATACGCAGGTTGAAAAAGATACCCGATAACCATGATTAGGAAAGGATGGTAAAATGGAGCAGAGCATGGAAGAAAGTAATAACTCGCAGATAAGGTTAAGCGAACCAGACCGTACGATTCTTACGAACATTGTACGAGGACTCGCCGAGCTTTCTGAGAAGATTGCCATATTGAATGGAGAGATTGGTAACCTCGCGAAAAAGCTTGAAGAACGTTGAGCGTTGTCACTCAGTAAGTTCTCTTTCTTTGCATTCTGAACTTGTTGAAATTTTTCATGGGTAAGGCATCGTGCGTTCGACTGCGATTGTCCGAAGTATGGCATGTATGACCTTACTCCCTTAGATTTTTTTCTTGCGCTGCCGAACAGGCGTTGTGAAATTGATAATTGATGAATGATTATTGACTATTTGCAATTTTCTATTTGTTTTAGCCTTCAGCTTCCCCTGCACCCGTTGATTTTCAATAGTCAATAGTAAATAATCAATAGTCAATTGATTAGGTTAAGCCTAATCGTTCTGCTTCAACGTCGAGGCCGTAGCGTTTCATTTTTTTGTATAAAGTAGTACGGTTAATCTGAAGTGCTTTGGCTGTTTCTTTGCGGTTCCAGTTGTTAGTTTCAAGTGCCTTAAGAATAAGTCTTTTTTCCGGCTCGATGCGTGCCTGCTTTAAGCTCACCAGCTCGTATGCTTCCGGCTGGCCTTGCTCTTGTTCGATTGTCTCCGGCAGGTCTGTGGTGCCAATGAACTTGTCCTTACTAAGCAGAACGGCTCGTTCGATCACATTCTCTAATTCGCGAATATTGCCGGGCCAGGGGTAACGCTCCAAATACTGCATTGCCTCGTCGGTAAAATCGAGCTTCTCCTTGTTGTGAAGAGCAGCGTAAACTCGCAGAAAATACCTTGCCAGTAGTGGAATATCGCCCACTCTTTCTCGTAAAGTTGGCAGCTCTATTGTTACCACGTTAATACGGTAGTACAAGTCCTCGCGAAATCTGCCATGTTTAACCTCTTCAGCAAGATTGCGATTCGAGGCCAGTATAATTCGCGTATCAACCGTCATGGTTTTGTTGCTTCCAACCGGCTCGAATTGTCTGTCTTCTAAGACCCGCAGCAGTTTTATCTGTAGTGCTGGCGAGGCGTTAGCGACCTCGTCCAAGAAAATTGTCCCGCCATCTGCAGCTAAGAACTTGCCTTCTTTGTTGCTTACGGCGCCCGTGAACGATCCTCGAACGTGACCGAACAGTTCACTTTCTAACAGTGTCTCGGGCAGAGCCCCACAGCTAACCTCCACAAACGGCTTGGTGCGTCGGCTCGAGCGGTAGTGTATTGCCTTGGCGAGCATGCTCTTACCGGTGCCGGATGGGCCGGCCATTAGTATTGTTGTGTTGCTGTCTGCGACGGCCTCGACAAGTTCAAAAATCTTCGCCATTTTGTAGTTCTGGCTGACTATGTTTTCGAGGCTGTATTTGTGTTCGAGTTGCAACCGCAGCCGTTCGTTCTCGCTTATGAGCGATTGTTGCTTGATTGCCCGTTCAACTGTCAAGCGCAGTTCGTCGTCAATGATTGGTTTAGTAAGGTAGTCATAGGCACCTTGCTTGATGGCTCTGACAGCACTTTCGATGCTGCCATAGCCGGTTATCACTATTACCACGGTTTGAGGGAAGTTTTTCCTTATAAAATCTAACAGGTCAAGGCCGTCCCCATCCGGCAAATTCACATCCGTTATCGCAAGGCAGTAGCTTTGTCTTTGCAATTTAGCCACAGCTTCTTTGTAGGTCTCAGCGCCGCTCGTTCCAAATCCTTCGAGTGATAGGAACTCACATAACGAGTCCAATATGATGCGGTCATCATCTATAACAAGGATGTTCTTCTGATTCATAATCTCTTTCCGATGGATTCTTATAGACCTTCTGATAATGGTAAATACACGGTGAATATGCTTCCGCCGGCAGGAGCATTTCTTGCGGTTATGCGCCCGCCGTGTCTTTCGACTATGTCCTTACACACGGCCAGTCCCAGTCCAGTGCCCTTGCCTCTTTCTTTGGTGGTAAAGAATGGCTCAAAAATCTTTTCTGTGTTCTCTGGAGCAAAGCCACATCCTGTGTCGCGGAATTCTGCTACCAAAGTGTTGTCTGGTGCCAGGCGTGTCGAAATATGTAATGTGCCACCTTCAGTCATTGCATCATAGGCATTTCTTATAATGTTGCAAAACACTTGGAACAGATTGCCACTTCTAATTAGAGGTAAGTTAGAGGCATATTCCCGCAATATTCTGACGCCGGAAGCTTCGCTCTTGGCTTCCATGGCGCGTATGGCATCTTCGATAATTTGTTCTATTGGACTGTACACGGGCTGGGCCGGCGTGCTTCTGGAGAATTCCAAAAGCTCGCTTACGATTTGGACCATTCGCATAAGTCCCTCGCGACAGCGGGCAAGGTACTCTTTGGGCTTCTCCAGGTTATCGCGCTCAGCAATCCTTGATGTTAGGCTGATGTATCGTAGAATTCCATCCAGTGGATCATTTAGCTCATGAGCTACCTTAGAAGCGAGCTTGCCTATAGTTGCCAGCCTTTCAGCATTAACCAATTGCTTTTGAATTTCGATTTCTTCAGTAGCATCTTCAACGATAATGCCACCGCCAAAAATTGGTCCGTTTTTAGATCTTCTCAGCGGCACGCAGACGATCCGTAACAGCCTGATTTTATCATCTTTTGAATAGCTAACATTGTCAAAGGTTTGTGCATTTCCTGTCTGTACAAGAGTTCTCAGCCGCTCTGTCCAGTTAGAAGCTGCTGTTGCGGTGCTTGAGTCTCCCTTTGTCAGGGATTTGTCGATGTGTTCTGTCAGTTTAAGCAGCTTTTCCGCTTGTGGATTGGCGTTTATAATCCTTAACTCACTATCGAAAGTCACTACACCGATAGGTAAGCAGTGTATTATCGAGACCGCAAAGGGTTCAAGACCTGGAGGCCTACTTGCCTTTGGCTTCTTAGGCTGGTCGATCTTGTTACGCTTTTCTGACTGTGATTTGGAACGATTTCGCATGGCGCAGACAGTAAAGCCTGTCTGCGTTGTTGTCAAGGGTAACGTTGAAAAAAAACAACATCGTGGTTAATTTTACTGAATCTGGCAAACGGCCAGATCGGCAGCAGACGTAAGATTATGTCCAAAAAGGATTAATTGACGCAATTGTGGCTTTGATTTGCAGAAAAAATGTGTCAGAAATACTTATCTGGTTGTTATTTGTAAACATGGAGGGTCAGATTTTTGTCGGGTCTTCTCCTGTAGACTTACCTAAATTACATAAGCCCGTACCAGACAAGCCTTTGCACAAGTAAGGATGGGGTATTTAGGCACCTTTATTTTGGAATAGTTTTTGCATGTGCTGTGCACTGTTTGATTGGGTACCGTCTCAAGGAGGGACGGGAGCAGTATGCAAGGAGGCATAAATGGGTTCTGAGAGGCGACAGCATGAGCGGTTGCCAATAAAGTTTGCTTTATCGTGTCGCCGGGTTACTTCGAGGACAAATTACGTGCGCAGAGGCTTTACTAGTAACGTCAGCACTGGCGGTGTGTGTTTCGAGATGGTGGCACAGACTTTCAAGACTGGCGATTTCGTAAAGATCGACTTTTTAGTACCACCCACGGTTGGTATGCTTGAATCAGGCGGTAAGATTACAGCTTTTGTCAAGGTCTTGCGAACTCAGAAATTGATCGATTCAAGTTCACAAAAGGATGAAGTTTCCGGCAGATTTGCAGTAGCTGCCCAATTCTGTCAGCCGCCCACGCTCTCTATGTAGGGGTTATTTTTCTGGCCAAGTACCCTCGTATACTTCCACTGCTGGTCCTGTCATATAGACGCAGTTATCAGCCTCGCACCAGTTTAAATCCAGATCACCACCTGGCAGATGCGCGGTGCACGCGCGCTCAATTCGATCGGTGAGCACACCTGCCACACAGCACGCGCAAGCTCCGGTACCACAAGCCATTGTGACTCCGCTACCCCGTTCCCATGTCCGCATTTTAAACTCGGTGGGCTTTTCGATCTGGACGAAATGTACGTTGCAGCGATTGGGAAAAAGGCTATGGTTTTCAATGGCGGGACCAATCCTTTCAAGCTCGATCAAGCCTACGTCATCGCAGAAGAACACGGCGTGTGGGTTGCCCATTGAGACGCAGGTCATTAGCAGTTCTTGTCCCAGCACTTCAATTGGCTCTTCTATAATTCTATCACTTGGCAGAGTTACTGGAATTTCTTTTGGTGCAAGAATTGGTTGGCCCATGTTAACGCAGACTTTACGGACCTTGTCGTCGTCATCTATAACGAGCCCAACCGTCATAACACCATTGCCTGTCTCTATTTTCAAGGAGCCAGGGCAGCGGTCTGTCTGGCCAGGGATGGAGAATGGCCCACCTGGTTCAGCGATTTTGCGTTCGTATGTATACTTGGCGACACAACGAATTCCGTTGCCGCACATCTCTGCTTCTGAGCCGTCGGCGTTGAAGATGCGTATGAGCACATCGGCCTTATCCGATGGGTATATCAAAATTAGTCCATCAGCTCCTATGCCTCGATGTCGGTCGCTCATTGCTTGAGCCAGTTCGATCGGATTGTCAACCTGCCCGTCAAAGCAATTGACATATACGTAGTCATTGCCGAGCCCGTGCATTTTTGTAAATCTCATTTATTGCCTCCTTGTTCAAAAATACTCTAAATTTATACTTTATAGGAGTAAGAAAATCAATTCGTGTGATGTAGTAGGGCGATCAGAATTCGAGCATTGAATTGAGAATATAGCTTCGGGCTTAATGCGGCAGGAGGCTCATTTTAGGGGAGGCTGTAAGTAGGTCAAAAAGGGAGCTTTCGACGAGTTATAAGCTGACAGTGGCCGACTACTCGACCGAGAATTCCTTTTTTCTGGTGTCCAACTGGGCTTTCAGCCGCGCGACAATAGATGAGTGCATTTGCGAAACACGAGATTCAGACAAATCCAGCGTTGCGCCGATTTCCTTCATTGTCATTTCCTCATAGTAATACAACACTATAATCAGTCTTTCAGCCCGTGTTAGTCCCTTCGTGAGTAGGTTCTTCAAATCTCGCTTTTGGGCTTCCAGCAGGGGGTCTTCGCTCTTTTGATCTTTGATAATGTCTATTTCACAGACTTCTTTTTCACCATCATCATCGCCATATTTTGTATTCAGCGATACCAGACTTGCTGCGTTTGCATCTCGCTGAAGTCTATCGAACTCTTCCATATCCATGTTCAGCTCCCCAGCGATTTCTTCTTCAACAGGCTTACGTCCAAGGTGCAACTCAAGCGAATGTGTGGCCCTTGCGAGTTGGTGTGCGCGGGCCCGGACTAATCGTGGAACCCAATCCATACTCCGCAGCTCATCTAAAATAGAGCCTTTTATTCTTGGTGCGCAGTACGTCTCGAACTTTACTCCTCTGGACGGATCGTATGCGTCGATGGCATCCATTAACCCGAAGATGCCGGCGCTAATGAGATCATCCAGTTCCACTTTATCTGGCAGTTTGCTGTGCAACCTCTCAGCAGAATACTTCACTATGTCTCTATAGTGCTCCAAGAGGAGATTTCTATGGTAGTCATCGCGTGTTTTGTGGAACTGTTCCCATACTTGGCTGATGTCAAGCTGTTGGTCTGTTTTCATGGGTCTCTTCCGTGATATTTTTGCATTTTGTTTATTTGAATTTAAGTCCTATAAATGTATGCGCCTTTCCCTACCCTCTCTATATCCCCAATATTATGTAAACTCTGTTCATCCCACATCCTTATCGGCCTTTTCGTTGACAACTTTAGAAGAACCTGTGAAGAACTTTCTCAAAAAACTTTCCATTCGTCTGCTGCGCAGCTAGTCCGTTGCCTAATTTCGCTGCTAAGGCAACCAGAGATAACGAGATTCGTGATTTGGGATAGGCCAGTACAACAGGCATTTGCGATCGGACTGCCTTTTGCAATCGTTCGTCTTTGAGCAATACGCCGGCGCAGTTTATTTGCGCAGCTAAGAATTGCTCTGTAGTATTTGCTATCTTCTTGTATGTTCTTATGCCCTGTGCCGTTGTATCCGCCATATTCACGATGAAACTTATATGCCCTGCGAAACGGTTTCTCAGCAGTACTTTGGTCATTCCGTAAGCGTCGGTCATTGCTGTAGGCTCTGGTGTTGTTACAACCAGAACATGATCGGCGGCAAGGCAAAAGCCTACAACAGAGCGGGAGATACCGGCTGCTGTGTCAATTAAGATCACATCGGTGTTTTGTTGGAGCTTTGATAGTTCGCGCAGCAGTAGCAGACGCTGACATTCATCGATGTTGGCAAGCCTTTGAAGACCGGAAGCGCCACAGATAATCTTCAGGCCTTTAGGTCCAACCTGAACTATATCTTGGATACTTTTACGTCCAGCGAGCAGATGAGAGATGTTATATCTGCTGTTAATGTTCATGATCACGTCGAGGTTGCCCAATGACATATCTGCATCCAAAAGCAAGACCTTTTTCTGTGAAGCAGCCAGACATATAGCCAAGTTTGCAGCGATGTTTGTCTTGCCGACACCTCCTTTACCACTTGTTATTGCCATGACTTTCGCAGAGCATGAGCAGCTTTGGGTCATTTGCTGTAAGTGAGGCACTTCGTTTATCATTTCCTGCTGAAAAAGGTATCTCCGTCAGGCGTTCTGAAAGAAAGCCTATGTAAGTGGTTAGAACTGCGTCTTATCCCGGTACATTGGCAGCCGCTTTGGTTTTTTTGTAATTCGCTCTTTAGGTGTTTGGGTTAATTGATGTTTTTGTTTTAGTAATTCCTCAGCAACTTTTTTATTGAGTGAGGCCTCTAAAAGCTTCCTTAATTGTAGTCCGAGATACTTATCAGGATTTTTCTTTAGTAGTTTTTTCGCATGTTCATCAACGACAGGCGTTGCTTTCATACTGCCATTAAGCCCGAACTCGATGTTCTGTGTGTCACGCAGCACAAGCCGACGGCTTTGAATGTGCTCGGCGAGTGCATAGTTGAGTACCTCGCAAAACTCCGATATGGGCAGATCTTTGGGGCTAAATCTAAGGGTGTACACATTTTGTATGTTTTGGATAAGAGTGTTGCGACGTGCCAGTGTGAATTCGACTATCTTGGCCAGTAGTTCATCAATATTATCGGCTATTAACGGCTGCAGATTCATTATCCTATCCTTCAATTATGCGACATAGTTATCCTAAGGCGATTGTCGAGTCTCTGGATGTCTGGTAGCGGCCGAGTCCTACTCATTTCGGACGTGGTACCTGACAGAATGTATTTGGCAGCTTCTAATGTCTTATTAACCGTTTCAGAACTGCCGTTGTTATTACAATATATTGCGAAGTTGTTTTCTTCCGTGACCGTTTTTATAGGTCCAAGTCCAATGACCAGTTGTTGAGACATTTGTGGGAGCCTTTGCAGGCGGAAAGCATTTACCGAATGGGGGATGAAGTGATTTGTACGTTTTGTTCTTTGTTGTTGCTCTGTCAGAATTCTAATTTGGAAGTGTGCATCCAATTGCCATGCGTGGACAAGCCATAGAAAGACATGTTTGCCGACACTACATTCGCTCATGCCTGAATCCCCCCTATACTTTTCTCTATCCGGTAGAAGTATGGCAAAGCGTAGTAAAAACACCTTGTCAAGGGCGCGACTGTACATATCATCCTTGATCCTTTCGGTCGCTCCTTGAGCTTTCACTGCATAGCAAACGCATAGCAATGAGCGGCTAAGGCTTTCGTATTTGTTTTCTTATTTATTAACTCAATCGCATCCTGAGTTTGTTTATTTATTTCCTTCTTGTCGATGAACGTAATGTGTGTGATGGTTCTTTTCTTCGGCACTATCACCAACTTTTTGATCAATTGATTGAGGATAATATTGTGATCGTTCTTTACGAAGAATCTGGTTTATTTCAGATAGGGTTTTTGTCTTTTTGAGTTGGTTAATTTTTAAGAGTATTTCAAATACCGATTCATCATAGAGTCGATGTCCACCTTCGGTCCATTCTGCCTCGGTTATCAGACCCATGACGGTGTAATTGTGAATAGTCTGGCGAGAAAATGGTGTGTGGCGCACCAAATCTCCGATTCTGTAGAGCTTGGCAGGTATCTGCACTGTTCGATTATCAAGTTGTAATTGCATTAGCAAAAGCTTTGGAACAATAGCGATAGACTCTTCGCTGATTGACTGTCTTAGTCAAATCAAAAGGTACCTTTATCTTAGGTTGTTGGCTCATTTGTTTGCATTAATCCATCGTTCAAAACTTAGTAACAAGATTCTCACTCTATTTGTCAAAGTGTAAGCATCCGAAAGGTGCAGGGAGGCAGATCGCGGAATAACGCTGATACGTTTCTAGGTTTACGTAAGAATTGATGTTTTCCGCTAATAAGCATTGCACGTTTATATGGCCAATGTATTTGTAAGATAAAAGTAGTTAAAAAGACGAATAAACATATTTTACATTTTGCAAAATGTAAAATTACTTTTATCGGATGTCAACTTATTTTCGATTTTTTCAGAAAAAAAATTAGAATTTCTTTAAGCCCACCCATTTCCGTCTGCTCATAGCACCTTCGTTCCCCCAAAAGTAGTCAAGAGTGTAGTCTCTGCTTAATTTTCTGCACTATTTATCGTGTTCATTACGCATGAAATAGCCGATAAAACCGGCGTAAAATTTTATTCCGATACAAAAGCATTTTTCCAAAACATCCACCCAAGGCTATCCGATACAAGATAAAGCCTTAACCTGATGGCTGGTTACCAGAGGTCCAGGGGCCATTGAACCAGGATTGAATGCGTTTATAACTATGGGCCAAATAAATAGAAATTCTCGGCACATACCGGACACAACTGCTGGCGGCGTTTCTTTACTTGAGCAGGTCACTCCTCTTGCGCGCCTGCTGAATTGTCTTGACATTGTACGTATAGCGGATGTTTGTGTGGAAAGCATTCCTAAATTGGTTGGTGTAAGGTTTGCCTCTCTATATACACTCGATGAGACGAACAATATCCTGCATTTGGTACGGTACACGCATCCATTTCGAATAAATAAGATTGTCTCTCTGAATCAGCAACCTCCGTCACCTATGGTGATGGCTGTTCGAAGCAAAGAGCTCATCTTAATCGGGGACATAGATACTCATAAACGACCGATAATTAAGCGGTCGCAGCGTGTTTTTGCCGAAAACTACAAGACCAAGAATTGCGCCATAGTCCCTTTGATTTGCCAGGACCGAGTTGTGGGAGTGCTAAATTTAGCGGACAAGGTTGATAGCGACTACTTTAACGATCAGGATATAGCACTGATAGAGCTGTTTGCCCAACTGCTAGGCGCATCGATCGGCAACATTAAGCTTTTCGAGAAGTTACAACATCAGGCTACAACGGATGGCCTTACTGGCTTGGTAAACCACAGAACATTCTACGATATACTTGAGAAGGAGCTATGGCGATCTCGTCGGTACGGTGGTCATATCTCTCTAATTATGGTTGATGTTGACAATCTGAAGCTTATAAATGACACTTACGGCCATCGAGCAGGGGATAAGGTTATCCAGGAAATCAGCAGAAGGATAAGACAGTGCATTCGGCAGATAGACATTGCAGCACGCTATGGTGGTGATGAGTTTGCAGTGGTTTTGCCAAACACTTCGCTAAACGACGCCGTCGTTGTGACGGAACGTATGGTAGAAGCGGTTGCTCGCTCTCCGGTATCCTGGAGAAAGCAGCAGATAGAGCTATCAATCAGTGTAGGCCTTGGTCAATACGATGTAGATACTAATCCTGAAGATATTACCAGTCGGTCCGACCAAGCCCTCTACGCGGCGAAGCAGGCAGGCAAAAACACCTTTAGAGTCTTTGAAGCCTCCAAGGAGTAGGGTGTGAGATTCTTATCGGAACTGCCCTGAATGCCGGGTGGATGCTGCTTTTAGACATTTTCGCCTATATTTTGCCACCCTCAGTTTACACAAAATGTCTCAACAGTATGAGCAGGTGTAACTTTGGTTTGGAGCCTGCCATTTTCCTTGAAAAAGTGAACGCCTATTTGGTATCATAGTAAAGGATTTTAGTCCGGTAACATACGGGATTTTCCACAGAGGACAAAGAATGCGGAATGGAATATCGACCTCCGAGCGCAGAGGCTTAATTTGTGCTTTTGTTTATATCCAGCGATTTCTGGCACCAAATCCATAATCTATTTTGGTTTTTATAGCTAATGAGGTTGAGTTCAGCTCTATTTTCAGTGATATTGCCCAATCGCACACTTTTGGAGGGGGAATCTATGATTGTTATCGAGTTTATTAAAGGTTGTCTGAGATTAGTGATTAGCTGCTCATAAGGGGCTAACCACTCGTCAAGGAAAACAGATTTTTCGTTGTGTATCAGAAGCATGGTTATTGTGTTTATTACGTTTTTCTGAAGGAGGATTACAATGCGTAAAAGACTGTGTTTTCGAATCCCTTTTATTCTTGCGCTAGGCTTGGTTCTAACAAGCTTATCATAAGGTGCTGATCCTACTCTTGTAGGTTGGTGGAAACTTGATGAAAGCGAGGGTACCGTAGCTGCTGATTCGTCCGGCAATGGCAACCACGGCGTCCTCCGCGGTGATCCGCAGTGGGTGATCGGAAAAATAGATGGTGCACTGGATTTAGACGGCAGAGGTGACTATGTCAACTGCGGAAACTTGCCAACGTTGCAGATCCGCGATGCGATTACGCTGGCATGTTGGATCAAGGTCGCGCAGTTCACCAGAAACTGGGAAACCATTCTCGCCAAAGGGAACGACTCGTATCGACTAAGCAGGTCGGCAGAAACGGGTAATGCCGTCCACATGGGCATTAACGGGACCACGGCCGAGCCGTATTCATGGTTTGATGGGACCATAATCGTGACAGATGATCAGTGGCATCATGTAGCTGGCGTTTACGATGGGGCCCATGCGATGATCTACGTTGATGGGGTATTGGACACCACCATATCAGCTACTGGACAAATAAACGACAGTGACTATAACCTTTACATCGGTGAGAATGCGCAAGCCAGTGGTCGTAACTTGAACGGTCTCGTCGACGATGTCCGGATTTACAGCCGGGCTTTATCGCAGGAGGAGATTCAGATTGTCATGGAGGGTGGTGAAAAGCCAGGACTTGCCTCTGAGCCTAATCCTGCTAATGATGCCACCGATGTTTGCAGAGATGTTGTTCTTAGTTGGACACCGGGAGAATATGCCGCCACGCATGATGTGTACTTCGGCACAGTTTTCGAGGATGTCAACGAAGCAAGCAGAGAAAATGATCCGAACGCTGTTCTCGTAAGTCAAAACCAGGATGATAATATGTATGATCCCTTCGGCTTCGCTCAGGACGGGCCTAATGGCCTTCTCGAATTCGAAACGACCTATTACTGGCGGATCGATGAGATCAATGATGCGCACCCGAATAGTCCCTGGAAAGGCAACACATGGAGCTTTACAACCCGAAATTACATTGTCGTGGACGACTTTGAAGACTACAATGACTACGAACCCGACAGTATATTTGATACATGGATGGATGGTTGGTTGGGGCGTCTCTGAAAACGGTTCGCAAGTAGGTTATAGCACTCCCCCCTTTACTGAGCAGACTATCGTTAATGGTGGATTGCAATCCATGCCTTTCTTTTACGACAATACCTCCGGCGCAGCGTATTCAGAGGCCGTGCGTCTTTTTGACGCTCCGCAGGATTGGATCAGAGACGGTGCTGAAACGCTAAGACTGTTCTTCAAAGGCTTTCCTATTGCCTTCACCGAAAACCCGCCCGGTACGTACACGATAAGCGCTTCCGGAGCGGATGTCTGGGATGAGTCCGACGAGTTCCGTTATGCCTATAAGATGCTCTCGGGTGATGGTTCTATCACCGCTCGTGTAGTAAACGTAGAGAATACAAACGAATGGGCCAAGGCTGGCGTGATGATTCGTGAGACGTTGGATCCCTTCAGCGTACATGGCTTTATGTTCATTACGCCGGATGGTCGTAGGTGTTTCCAGAATTGTTCTACCACCGCTTGGGAATCTTACTCGGCACATAGCGAGCCAAACGGTATCAGCCTGCCAGGTTGGGTAAGGCTTGTACGTCAGGGCATCTTCATTACTGCTTATTACTCAGAAGATGGCGTCAACTGGATTCAACAGCCGGATAATGAGAATACCGGCTTCGATGCATCCACTAACCCTCGGATTATTGTGATGCGGTCGGACATTTACATTGGCTTTGCGCATACCAGCCACTACGCCGGTGCAAGTGGCATCTCTGTGTTCTCTGATGTAACGACTACCGGCACTGTTACCGGTGACGACTGGGAGGTTAAAGCCATTGGCGTAGAAATGCCTGCCAATGGAACTCAGCCACTGTATGTGGCTGTAGAAGGTGGTGGTACGGTTAAAGTTGTCGAGCATCCGGACAACCCCAATGCGGTGCTAGCAACAGACTGGCAGCAGTGGGATATACCGCTTAGTGTTTTCAGCGATGCTAATGTTGATCTTAACGCAGTTGAAAAGATGACCATTGGTGTTGGAAGTCAAACAGATCCACAAGATGGTGAAGGGAGACTTTATTTTGATAACATCAGGCTGTATAGGCCGACGCCTTCAGAGACGGATGAGCCGAGTGATCCGAATGCCCCGCTCCATTCTCCGTAGTACTACTACGAAGGACGAACCGAAGAGGAGTCTGAGGAGTAATTGCGTGTTTAACCGTGAATAGCTGCAAGGTTTATTAAGGCTGACGGTTAGCTCACGGCACGGTATTGTACCGATCCTGGGCTCATGTTTATTGATAGCATGAGCCCAGGATATTTTGTTTGTTGTGGGATATCATGTGTTTGTCGAAGACCGACTACAGCCAGAGAACGCGAGGTGAGAGGTTATTAACGGATTCTATCGCCGCCACTCAGGTTTACGAACCATCAAGGGCGGGATTTGTTTGGGTCTCTTCGGGGTATTTTTAGAATTGACACAGCTTATGTTGCTCGGGTACCAGCGCATTGTATA
>Ga0315546_1000382_pt1 | contig 32494 bp, 27 predicted proteins | sample SalMarSW160170MG_FD_203833 | JGI IMG/M metagenome (GOLD analysis project Ga0315546, IMG submission 203833) | Salt marsh sediment microbial communities from the Plum Island Ecosystem LTER, Massachusetts, United States - Salt Marsh Sediment SW1601-170 ...
TTTTTGTATGTTTAAATTGGAAAAAGGGACATTCTTATTTGCTAATTTTGCTACATCCTTATTTGCCATTTTTCCTACATTGTAAGTTCCCGCTTACAAAAGTGTAGTTTGGTGGTAACATTTAAGTCCGTGGTTAAAAAGATAATGAGAAGAAATGGAAATCATACATAACGCAGAAATACAAATATTTTTTCAAGAAAGAAGCAAGGGATTATCATGTTTGAGACTGTTCCCGTTCTTAATTCTTACTGTCAAAAAAGCTATGTGGAGAACAGGTGAAGATAATAAAGAATTTAGTTGGCTAATGCGTTAATAAAAAAATATATATCGTTCACTTGATATTTTGGCAAAGTTGTAATTTAAATTTTATATTGAGTTTAATTATCATTTGCTTGATACCAAGTTATCAAGCAAATATGTTGAACCAATTTTCAATCGACATGAAAAAAGTATTAGTTCTTATTGCTGCAATTGCAATGAATTTTTCTGTAGCGCTAACTCCAGCTAAGGCTTCTTGTGATGGTGTTTTTATTTATTTATGCTGGAGTGATTTTGAGGAATTCGTTGAAGATTACAACCAAAATTGCCAGCCGGGTGATGTTGTATACCTGGAAATGCTGGATTGTTGATTTTTAATTACAGCTGTCTTAAAGTTACAGATTGGATACAGCCCATGCAGAGAATATGCGGGTGGTAATTAATCATTAGAAATATTTATATCCATATTCCGGTCTGGCATACATTTAAGACAGCTTTCTATATTGGAAAGATTCCTTACACAAACGAAGCCTGCGAAATTGAAAAGAAATATTATATGATGTTAAGGGATATATTCTTGTTATTTGTGATCCTGGCAACAGTTACAACATGTAAAAAAGATAATACAAAGAAGGTGGAAAAGACTGTCTTAAGCCAATGGGATACTATTAAAATTAATACATATGATAATGGACTGGATTTAAGCGATAGACCACATTATATTTTCAAGGAAGGGATAGGATTCTATATAAATTACAATCAAATAAAGCATAGCCTGAATTATTATAATATTGATCGAAGGAGATTTTGTAAAGCAATTAAATTATTTAAATCTGGCCCCAACAAAATTCAGTCATTGTCAACTTTTGATCTAAAAGGAGATACAATTTTGTTCAGATCTGCAGGATCATTATACTTAATAGACAAAGAAGGCGTAGTTATTAGTAATTTGGAACTTGAGGATTTGTGTCCGGGCTTAGAAGAAACTTATTCATTAAAAGGACCTGGTGGAATTGTAATAACAAATCTCAAAAGGCTTTATTATAACAATCAAAGAAATTCAGTTGTCTTGAGAACATATAATACTAAGAACAATTACGGTAATATATATGAAGAGCCACTTTTCTGTGAATATAATCTAAAGTATAATGAGGGTAAAGCAATTAAGGTAAAATACCCAAAGGATTTGAAAAAAGCTTATTATGGTGATCTTGAATATCCCAATATTATTACCTTAGGAGACTCTATAATATATAATTTCCCATTCATGTCTTCGATATTTGTCAATTCAATAATGTCACAAAAGACGAGCAAAATTGTATTTGAAGCAGACCATATTTCTTCAAAAATCCGAGGCGCTAATCTTGCGCAAAGGAATGATTTGAGACTAAAAAACTATTTCTACAGGGGAAATAAATATCATAAGATCGATTATGATCCATACAGGGATCTTTACTATTTATTATATTCATTGAGGAAAATTGGGGATAGCCCAAGTGAGAAATATCTGATAATATTTGATAATCAATTTAATAAATTAACAGAGTTAAAAATAAATAGCGAATTTTCTCCGAATTACGCTATTGCGATAGATGGATTATTGTTTAGAAATACAAAGGAAGCAAGCCACGAAATATTAATACTGCACGTTTTGAGTATTGATGTTTCTCTTGACTAAACATGTTTATTGTTGTTTAGACTTTTTTATGAGAACTAAAAGCATATATATATTGATTGCTGGCATAATTGTACTGATCGGTATGATTACATTGTCTTTTGAGTTATTGCGATATAAAAAGGTCATAGTAGAAATGGAAAACCAATTGATTATAAAGGAGGTGCAATGCAAAAAAGAAAGAAATAATACAGAAGAAATAATAAAGAATTTTAATCAGAAATTTCAATTTGATTTGGTTGTTACAAATATTAACCTAGAGAAGGTTTATTTTAGAGATAGGATCGATCATGAAGAAAAGTTATGCCTTTTTTTTACTGAAAGTATGTGCTCTCCATGTGTAAATTCTCAGTTGGATAGATTCAATAGATTAGCTGATCAGTATGGAACCGAAAAACTATGTCTTCTGATAAGTTTAAAAAATGCAGAGGGAATGTTGGACATAAAAAGAAGATATAATACCGGGATAGATATTTATCATATAGATGATGAATTGATCCCATTTAAAATTGACAACAAACCGTTATTATTTGTGGTTAATAAATCTTTGCAGATTAAGGCATGTTATGTAGTAGAAAACGGAATATCCGTATTAAATGAAACCTATTACCGGTCAATAAATAGTATATTCTCTACAAAAAATTGATTGGAAATATACAATCTACATTATTGAAAGGTTATGTTTAGCGAGTTAAAAGTTCATTAATTAAAAGATCATTTATTAATATGAGGATATTAATTATTATTTTCTACTTAAGCCTTGCATTGTTATGCTCCTGTTTAGGGAAGAATGACAGATCAATTAAGTATATAGAAATTAATGGATGTACAATTCCAGAATTGATAATTGAGGAGATTAAAGATTCAATAAACTTAAAGCTTTCAGAACTGGTTGAAAATGTGGATTTTATTAAATTACAAACTACTCCTGAGGTTCAAATATCAAATGGTAAATGGTTAATAGGTTCTGAACACATTATAGTCTTTTGTCAAGGGCAGGGTTTGTTTCAATTTTCCTGGAACGGAAGTTTTATCAGAAAACTAGCCGGATTTGGTACCGGGCCGGAAGAAATTATGAGTCCGGTAATGTGTACTGATAGCAACAACAGTACATTATATGTGTCTGATCTGATTAGATCAAATCAAATATTGAAAATTGACTTGAAATCTGGTAGAATAATTGAAAATATAGGAACTGCCAGAAGAGGACGGATACAGGATATGATCATGTTTAATGATACAACCCTTGTAATTGCACCTTTTGTAGGAGACGGGCATTCTTCAAGCAATTTATTTATATATTTCCAGAATGTTAAAGGTGATTTTATTAACGGGATCCCTTCATTTGGAGAAGGAGGTCTGTTTATTCTTGGAAGTAATCTTTTATCAAAAATAGGGAATCAGGTGAATTATAAACCCGCGGGTTCTGATACTCTCTTCAGAGTAATTGAAGATATGTTAAATCCCTATTTTATTATTTGCTCAAAAGAATCATATAATGATGATGAACCATCAGGTAAAAAATCTTTTGAAGTTATACTGGAAACTCAAGGATACCTAATCTTAAAGATATTTCAACTAAGAGTAGCAAATTCATTACGTGGATCTAGACCCCAAGACCAAAAGTCTCATATGATCTTTTTTGACAAAAAGGAAATGAAAGCGTATAATATTTCATCTTTCGTAAATGACTTTACAGGAGAGAAAATATCATCAGGCCAGATTAGTATTAAAAACGATAATTATTTTTTCATGTTAATTGATGCATTTTCTTTAATTAAAATTGTAGAAATGCAACGATCCGAACCTGATAACACAATTCAAGGAATTGATAGATTGTCAGTATTGGCTAATTCATCGACTGAAAATGACAATCCAGTATTATTAGTCGGACAATTTAAACTTGGTAATATTATTAAAAACTAATTTCCAGACAATTTTCTCGAGTATTTATCAGGGTATGCCAGTATCATTGTCTTTACACAAATAGTTGGTTTTCAATTAAATTATACTATCTTTATAGTATAGTCAGTTCTGCAAATGTTTGAAACTACTGCAAATTATGCCTTGCAATAATATTGTCTTTAGATCGCATTTGGTCACTTTAAAAGTATGTTATGGGGATATTTTGTATTGTAAAGCGGATAGTAGTTACTCAGTTGTATATCTGGAAGATGGATCATCAATTACTGTGTCCAAGGTTTTGAAGAAAGTTGAACTATTGTTACCATCAGATCATTTTTGTCGATGTCATAAATCGTTTCTTGTAAATAGAGAGAAGGTAAAATCGTACAATCATGTTAAAAACTCCTTAATCTTGAAAAATGGGGCTGAAATCCCAGTTGCATTAAGAAGAATTCGAAAAGTATTCAATCATGTATTTAGTGAATGAAATCGACGGCTAAAAATAAATAAGCATTCACTAAAATTTTATTTTACCGCAATATCGAATATTGCTGCGAATTATTTCCGGTTATGTAACACAGATTTGCATTATCATATTATTAAAAAATCAATTAAGAAAAGACCATTAGTGGTCCTATGGATGGGTAGTACTTCTCTATAAATTAAAAAAACTACAGCCAATAAATAGGGCTTCATACGGTGCGCAGCACCCAGTGATGAAGCCCCGGTTGAACTAAATTCCGGGTTTTGCTATGGGGATTGAATGTGTATTATTACAGGATTATTTGAATAATGTTCTTTGATATAGTATGACCCGTATTTGATTCTGATCCATTTTACCGGATTTGTAATGGTTTGATAACTTTATAAGTGTATAATACTGTGTGAATATTGCTTATTAGCATCGGTTCGGGCATTATGCTCCCGGCCCGCTCATTGCACAGGCTTGTGGGACATAACTGATTATCTACAGCTTTCGGTATGCCGGGAATACAAGAAATGCCGGTACCGGTGAGCGTATACGTGGTACAATACTTACCTGAATAAGACGTCCTTTTTTGCACTTTGGACAACAATGGGTATCAATACCGGCAATCCGTTCTATTCGCTCTGTAACCAGCTCCGTTGGTTTGATAACCATCTTGCCCGCCTTACTGAGGATGGTACTCAAAAATCGCGAACTATAGATGCCATAATACCGAACCTTAACAAAGCCTTTTGGTAGAATATGCATGCAGAACCGGCGCAGGAATTCAACACCGTTAAGACTGATGGTTTTTATTATGCCCTCATTCCTATAATCTTTAAGCATAAAACGTACATTCTGCTCATCAATATCAACTATACGTTGGTTGCTGATTGCTACCCTGTGGGTATATTGACCAAGATAATTGAACACTTTCTCCGGTTTAGACAAGGATGGTTCACAAAAAACAACCCAGGGTGTATTCCATGCCATTTCGATGGCAGTTTTGTGTTGAGGCAATATGCCTTTTAGTGCAAGCTGTCCGGAGATACCTGACATACATTTACCCCAAAACTTTGTGCTTAGCTGTCTGACGGGATAAAGATATTTGCCCTGTTTCCCAATGTGCCTGATTTGTCCGCGCGGACTGTATCCCAAAGCCGGTACAATACAATGAATGTGGGGGTGCAGGCATAGGTTCTGACCCCAGGTATGGAGTAAGCAGATAGCCCCGCTCTCCACTCCATAATGGCTGTAACCAAATGAGCGCAGGCAGTCCCATACACATGAGAAAAGATGATTATAAAACCATTTGCTGTCAAGCAGGCAAATTGTATTCAGGACTTCCGGAACGGTGAAAACAATATGATAATGCTTTACCGGATATGCCTTTTCAATGCGATCCTCAACCCAGAATGCCTGGTTTATGTTTTGACATTTGGGACAGTGACGGTTACGGCAACTATTATAACGGATACTTACCGACCCGCAATGGTCACATTGGTATTTATGTCCGCCCAGGGCAGCAGTACGGCACATTGACAAAGCGCCTAATACTCTGAGGTGATATGCATTAGGCTTATGCTTTTCATTGAACCGGTAGCCAAAACGAGCAATTACTTCAGCTACCTCATGCTTAGGGCGGCTCATAAAACCTTACGGTAAAGAGTATCCAGCGGACTGTGAGCAGATACGACCGCAATCTGGGCCACGTGCAGGTAAATCATTGTAGTAGCAACTTCGGAATGACCCAGAAGTTCTTTTACAGTAACTATATTTACACCTTCTTCAAGCAGGTGGGTGGCATAACTGTGACGCAGTGAGTGCAGGTTAACAGATTTATCAATCCCGGTCTTTTTCAAAGCCTGTCGCATAACCCAGCTTAATCCCCTGACACTGTACCTGCCATCAGGTTCTTTCCCGTTAAACAGCCAGATATGAGGATGCTCCAGTGAAAGATATTTCTTAAGGCCCTTTGACATATAGCTTGAAAGAGGAACGATACGGTCCTTTTTATACTTGCTCTGGCGTATATGAATTGTTTTACGCTCAAAATCAATATCAGAGATTTTAAGGTTGATAACTTCCTGACCTCTCAATCCGGCCGAATATATCAGGGTAAGCACTATACGGTGCTTCAATAATGCAGGGGCAGCAAAGAGTTTCCTCAGTTCACTGCGATTCAGGATAACAGGCAGCCTGGTATCTTTCTTTAACGAAGGCAGGTTTATTGCACGTTTATTCTCACCTGTAAGCCGGAAGTAATATCTCAGTCCATAGACCATATGCTTAAAGCTGCTTCGGGACGGGGATTTAGGATCAAGGGCCAGGGAAGTAAGATATTCAGTTAGTTCGTCATCAGAGATATGCTCCGGGAGACGCTTGAAATGAAGGCTGATAAGAGCGATGCGCCTGATATAGTTCTCAAGGGTGCTGCGGCTTTGCCCTTTCAGGACAACCTGTTGCTGTAGTGATCTGTATACTTTCTCAAAACCTTCTACAGTCAGGATAGCTCTCTCAACAATGGTTGGAGATGTTCTTTTTTTTCATTATATAATGTATTAAGAGAAATTTACAACCAGTAAATTACTTAAAATATGTAAATTTGATTGAACCAGCCCGCCTTGGCGGGATTTAGTTCAACACAGTGCATATTTCAGAGCGGGGTCGGTGCCTACCCGGGCGACGGATTCTCGCATCGCTGTTCAGTCCTCACGGACGTGAACGCCTCCGAAATCCCCTCCGCAATATGCACCAACCGTTATGCCTAAATAAGAGAACCTTACAAGATAAATTCAATTTATTATAATCACGTAGCAGCCCCCGGTTCACTTTCCAAATGAAGCATTTCTCAAGCTTCGATTGTATTGCAGACATCACGCTGGGGGCTGTTTTATTATGATACACGGCAGACTCCATTCGGAGCTACAACCGAGAGAATGAAGCATTACCCCTGGGCATTTCGTCTGGGGGTATTTTATTCCTGCATAGTAACTTCCTCCTCCATGACAAAGGTCATACCTCTGAGTTAGATGGGTATTACAATATGAGAGAAATATGAGAATGTATTTTATTCACTAATGCATTTCATAAACTATGCTATGAGGGCGCTACAAAGGATTAGAGCCACGATCTCATTGTAGGAATATAATAACGCCATGAAAAAAGAAAGGTACTAAAAACTCATAATGGTTTCGCAGTGTAAAATTGAAATAGATCTTTACAATTAATACTTATGTAAATAATGTGGGGTAAAAGTGGGGAAAATAAGTTAAATAAAAAACGCAACAATCTGTATTTATGTCTGTTGCGTTTCTCTGTTGTCGGGGTAGCAGGATTCGAACCTGCGGCTCCCTGCTCCCAAAGCAGGTGCGCTAACCGGACTGCGCTATACCCCGCATCATCCGCCGAAGCTTAAGCGAAGGCGGAAAAATTATTCTCCTCTGCAAATTTAATAACTCTAACCCTCTTTTTGAACTTCTTTAATATTTTCTCAATTTTATATGCTTCCCCCCGCGTTTCACAATTCCTCCAGTATTTCAACTTCCACGGTTTTCCTGATTTTGTGGAAATAACCTTTCCTGCATTATGCCTCTTTAATCTGGCTTCCAAGTCATCCGCTTGACCAATATAATGCTTTTTATTACTTTCCGATTCAAGTATATATACGTAATACATATTCCTAAACCTTGTGTGCTAATCCCGAAAAACACATTCCTCCTTTAGGCGGATTGATGTTTTTCGAGAATCCTCGAAAAAACAGATATCGCTTTGCGAAAGCTGATTTTTCGGGACCGGACTGCGCTATACCCCGCACTGACCGCCATAGCTTTCTTTGACCACCGTAGGTTTACCGAAGGTGGTGGCGAAGGCGGTGTATTTTGAATCAGGCTGCAAAAATAATAAAATATATATAAACATATCCTATACAAGATCAGAAATTGTACCTGCAAACATGCCATATTGTAATCCTTTATCAGTTACGGAGGATCTGAAGAACTTCATTATCAGGGCAGGCACTCCGGGGATTTACGTGTTGGCCGTACTCAAAGGCAAAAAGTTAATTTCAAGAAATGCACCGGTGGCATTTGGTTTTGCAACAAATTGTGGTATTCCTCTTATTATGTCTATTGATTGACGATGAACATGACCGGCAAAAATACCCAGTAGGTTATCAGACGAAAACACTTCATCATAAAAGTCCATTGCGCCTTTTCATACTGATTGTATTAAGGGTCGGGTATCATGCCAATTATTATTATGACCAGATTACATATTTGCTCACTCATCAAGGCCCGGCCTGTTGAAGTTGCGTGCATCAGGGAATCTTTTTTCTGCTTCTGACCTGATTTTAGACAATTTAACCAGGCACTGAAGGATAGTATCCTCGTACTCCGGCCGTTCTTTCATAATAATGCCCCAGGCAGCAATCGAACGGTCAATTGCTACTAAAGCCACTTTGTCCGATCCGTCACTGTCGTTTTTCATATATTCTTTTTTGTCAGCCTCGACGCCTGATTTCACAGCTCGCTCCAGTTTGACAGAAATGAAAAATAAATAGTATACCACCACTTCCAGTGCATCATGATACTCCTTCTTCTCATCCGGGTATAGCTTGAGTGAATTTATCTTCTTTATGCCTGTTTCCGGTTCCACCGATTCAAACCATTTATTTGTCTCCATTGAAGCTTCATGTGCATAAGCAGTCAGTGCATCCTTAAACGGTTCATCCCTTTCAAAATCCAGTTCTTCCTCGTCTATCTTCGAAAGATCAATATCCATTTCCTCGGCTATCTCGTTAAGCATAAGAATTGTAGCTTTCAGGTTATTCGTGATATACTGGATTGTGTCTTCATCACTCATATTTTCATAATCAGGACTGTTGGTAAAACTGAAGCACTTAGACTTAAAAGCACATTTCTCACACCAGCGGTCACAATAATTGTAAATGCCTTCAATAAAACCGCCCTTAGCAGTAAGTTCCAGGCTTCTTTTTTTTATTTCTTCGGGTGTTTTCATAAAGCAGCGATATTTTGGTTAAACAGCTTATCTAAAATATACATTTCGGGTGTATAATCAAAATGCAAATGTGCGGAGGCTGTAAGACTTATAAAGGTTTTGATTGAAGAAGTGGCTATCCATCCCCTCACGGAGGTACTGATATTCAATATTCTACATTCGATATTCGTTATTCATTATTCATATACCCCTCCGACTTCTTCCCGAGACCTCAGGGCTTCGTCGGACAAAATCCGGAGATGGGCAGGGTGCAGGGAGCAGGGGGCAGGGAAGTAGTTACATAAATCCCTAGAAATACCCTGCTCCATACCCCATGCTCCCTGCTATTAAATTAGGGCTATTGATATTAATCCCTGACGCAGCGAACCGATAATCCATTAGCTTTATAAATATAGTCTCTTTGCACTCCAGTATTATCGTAATTTATAGACCTTCTCCAAGAATTATTTGTATCAAATTCAGTCATACTCCACCAGTTGCCATCGGATCCTATTGTACGAAATTGAATATAAAGGTAGGATAAATAGCCCCCCGGGAGAGCCACAAACTCACTTGATCCAAAGGCAGGATCATTTTCCAATGCCCCATCATCCCATATAAAAGAATATTGAGACATCTGACTGCCTATGTCCGTGCCTCTAAAACCTGTATTACCAGCATCATCCTCACTCATTCCAAGAAACATCTCAAGTTGTTTCCATTCATCATCCGAAGGCAGATGCCAGCCTTCAGGGCAGGCCTCTATGGCTGCAGGCCAGTTGTACAATACGCCATAAGTTTTATAATTATCCGTAGCTTTTGCTTCAGTAACATTGCTTCCGTCGTAATCATAAACATAATAACAAGGGTTGGTAGTGCTTGTAATCCCAGAACTTACCTCTGGAAGATAAGCAAGGTTTTCTCTCATCCATATCAGCTCACCCATTCTCACCCAGTTATATTCATGATCATCCCTCAGATCGTTAAATACTCCACTCTGTGGCGGTTCGGTATCGAAACTAATCTCCTCACCATAGGACGTGCCAATAGTATTGGTAGCATAAGCCCGTACAAAATAAGTAGTACCCGGGTTAAGTCCGGTCAGGTCACCTACGAATAAACCAATCCCAGCACCATCATCTGTAAAGCTGTCTGCAATTGTCGGCTCAGTAATCGTTGACCAGCACACTCCTCTCATTATAATTTCTGCCCCACCATCATCAATGACCTCACCCCCGCATTGAGCAGAGTTCTGTGTTATATTATGTACTGCTGTTGTTATCACAGTTGGCTCTCTGATGCCAAGAGTTACAAACGACAGCTGATCACCATAAAACACCTCATCGTGACTTTGAGCAAAAGCCTTTATATAATAAGTGCTATTTGGTGATAATTCGGTCAGAATATCGGAAAAATTACCCGTTGAGCTTTTTGGTCCTAATTCTTTTCTATTATCAGCTAATGTTGGATTTTGCGAATTCGACCAGCAGAAGCCATGTTGGGTAACACCATTATCACCTATGTCAAGAATGCTACCCTGGGCGGAACAGGATGCGTAATCAACATTGGTTATTGAACCGGTTTTGACCTTGACTATTCTTTTCGGTTCAAATTTTTCACAGGCAGACAGAAAAAATATTAGAGTAGAAAGCATAAAACTTATTCTGATAGTCTGGGGTAGAATTATGTTTCTAAAACGGTCCATAATTAAAAATAGTCAGTTTTTTCTGGTTTTACTCTTTTCTAATAAATATAAAATCTCCACCCTGGTCACCTACATTCCTGATCTCTCCATACTCGGGTATTGCATCACTATTGTTAATAACTGCCATCCTTATGCTGCTGAATAATTGCTCCGATGACAGGTATTTTTCAGTATTGTCTGTCAGTCTTTCACAGAGAAACCTGATAAAATAACTGCGGTCAGGCACTTCTGTTAATTGACCACTGGTCATTGCCTTACGACTGGGCAGCTCATAAAGTTTCTGAATGGCTTTCTCCGCTTCAGGGAAGGCTTTTCTTGATTTAAATATTGACCCCCCGAAACATGCATCGGTGATCAGTAAAGTATGTTTTGATTGTATTGCCTTTAAATAATCAACCAGGGTACTGTTACGAAACCAATCTGCCTTACTGTTCTGCCTTGCATCTGAAGGAAGCCAGTAACCAATATTGGCATCCTCATCCCACCATCCATGACCGGCATAAAATATCAGAATATTATCCTTTGGGGTTACTATTTCTGCAAATTTATCAAGGGAATTAATAATATCTCTGCGGTTTGCATTTTTGATGAATTTTACATTTTCTTTTTCAAAGACATATTCGCTGGTTAATATCTCATATAGTTTCTCTGCGTCAGATATCGCATTATCCAGTGGCAGGATGGTCGGATCTTCGTAATTGTTAACACCAATTATAAAACCATAATACTTTGATTCTTTATTGACTATATCAGCAAGAGTTGGTTCAGGAGGTGAATATTCAATCACAAATTTATTTTCCAGGGAATTATATTTATTATCAATAACAATTACCGTAATCACATTATCACCTGGTTCCAGCAATAATCCGGCGGTAAAAACCCCGGCTTCTGAAATTTCCATAATCTCAGAATTAATAATAACAGAAGCAATACTGCTTTCGTCTGAAGCCCTGCCAATAAGGTTTATTTCGGATTCATTACTTATGTATTGTTTTCCTTCTGTTATCACCGGTGAAATTATTTGTAGTTCAGGAGAGGTTGTATCCGGTATTTCTACTACTTCTTTTTTTGGTGTGATGTTTAACCTCAGGTACGATTTTTCGCTTTTAATCACCTGTGCCTGAACAAAAGAACAGCAGAAAAAAATTATTAAGCTCAATATAATATTTCTATACTCCATATCCACCCGGAATTAAAAATTTTCCTTTAATCTAAAAATTATACGTGAAAGCTACCATTTGTACACGCATATGAGGTTCATAAACCGGATAAACAGAGAATTTTTTTGCCTGTCTGTAATTCGGTTCGTTACTTAGCTTTGATGAACCGGCAATTGTCCATATTATATCTATCATCCATATACCGGCTGCGGTATATGCAAAAATTTCCGAAAGGTTATCCTGTCTAACCGAGTTTTTATATAATTTATCAATCTCGCTGATTTCCAATGCATTACAATAATCATTATAACTTGAAACAGCTTTCTTATTGTATACCACAGAAGCGGCAATACATCCATATCCAGCCACTCCCTTAAGCCAGTGCGGCTTTCCTTTGTTAATCCGTGATAATCCCCATCCTGGAAATACTGTTGACCGTAAAATTGCTCCACCACGGCTTATTTTTTTATCTGGTTTAATAATTTCAGCGGTCTCAGTAGATGCTAATATTTCTGCATTCACCTGAACATAAATACCAGTCTCCGGATAAATGCTATCAGCAGCATAATCCCAGGTTATCATTTTATTATTACCTCCACTTACATTTTCACCAATATCGCCACTTAAGTAACTGGCAGCTAAATTATTCCCTGTTGAATCCGTAATTTCAATCCATATTCTGAATATATCGGTTTGCCGGCTATTCAGAATATCAAAAAAAATATTTATGTGGTTATCTTCAAGCTCAAGACGAGGTTTTGAAATCTTTGCTGTTGTTTGTGCATGACAAAAGGGATTATTAAAGAACAGAACAAGGGAAAATATGAATATGAATGTTTTTTTCATAACATGCAGGATTGTCCTTTATTCAAAGAGTTTGGTTGTGAGATATATGCAAATTACAAAAAAAACATAAGTTTATAAAAAATGATTTTCGTAAATAATATTAAAAATTTCACTTTACTATCATTCGATGCCTCCCTGCCAATATTATCAGACAGGAGATCCTACTATATTGCATACATCGACTGATGCATCAAGCAAAGAGTAGTGTATTCTATTTCTAGAACTTCGAAGAAATGCAGCGAGACATTTAATTTCCTCACTCGTTCAGCCCTGACCTGATAAAGCTGTGTGCATCAGGAATTTTTATTGTGTTTTGATTGAAGATTGTCTTACGGCGAGCGCGAATATTAAAGATCGAAGGTTAACGATTTATGATTCTAGAAGTGGTTATTCATCCCCTCCGGAGATTTGTAGGGAGCCAGTCTTCACTACCAACTTCGGACTTTGGCCCCGAATCCTGTGAGATTATACATTTGTTTAATATTATTCGCAATAATACTATTTATCTTAAATTATTAGTATTATAAATATCGTTTATATTTATATTTTATCGTATATTTATATATTATACTTTATTTTATTAATTTGAATAATTATGATACAATGGAACAAGAGCAACGATGCTCTCGGAACAGTGAACAGGGGAACTCCCTGTGAATCAGGATTATGCACACTATGCGACTCTGCCTGCAAGGGTAAGTGTGAAACATGGCTCGCTTCTCTGAAAGGAAGGAAGCTGCTTTACCCCAGGAATTTTGGTCAGACCACCTCTGGTGCATGGCATGTGAGTACCTTAGGTGTAGGGTATCATTCAATCAGGATAAAGGGTTATGCCTATGGGGCCAGTGGCATTGAACCACCACTGACAAACAATCCTGACGATTGCCTTTTTACCAATGTCAATATTACAACCGAATTCGGTCATGAGGTTAAAACAAGGTGCAGAGTTCCAGTTATGACAGGGGCACTTGGATCAACCTTTATCGCAAGAAACTACTGGGAATCGTTTGCCGTGGGAGCAGCTCTCTGCGGCATGCCTATTGTGGTAGGGGAAAATGTTGTGGGAGTCGACCAGAAATCAGTGATAAAAAATGGGAAAATCGAAAAAGCACCTGAAATGGACCGCAGGATTGATACCTTTTTCAGATACCATGACGGGTATGGTGCAATCATTGTACAAATGAATGTTGAGGATACCAGTAACGGAGTGGCAGAGTATATAATTGACAAGTATGGAGACAAAGTTATACTGGAATTGAAATGGGGACAGGGAGCAAAAAATATCGGTGGTGAGATCCAGGTTAAAACTCTGAAATATGCAAAATTTCTTAAAGATCGTGGGTACCTGGTTGATCCTGATCCTTATGATCCGGTTGTGGAGACAGCTTTTAGATCTCGTGCTATATCTTCCTTTGCCCGCCACAGTCGCCTTGGCAGTACTGATAAGAATAATCCTGAGGAAGTAAGAGAGGCTTTTATGCAAAGGGTGGATTACCTCAGAAAACTTGGATTTAGTCGTATAACATTAAAAACAGGCTCCTATGGCATGGAAGACCTGGCAATGGCTATAAGGTACGCCGCTGATGCAGGGCTGGATCTTCTGACCATTGATGGTTCGGGAGGGGGAACAGGTATGAGTCCTTGGAATATGATGCAACACTGGGGCATTCCTTCCCTGCCACTGCATACAAGGGCATATGAATACTGTAAGATTCTGGATGAAAAGGGTATAAGGGTTCCTGATATCTCGTTTGCAGGTGGTTTTGCCCGTGAGGACCATATTTTTAAGTCAATATCGCTGGGAGCACCATTTACAAAACTGACATGTATGGGCAGGGCCCCGATGATCCCGGGATTTCTTGGCAGTAACATTGAGGGTGTCTTCAAACCTGACAAGAGAGCCAGGCTTTACGGTCACTGGGAAGAGCTTCCGCCGGCTGTTAAGGATTTCGGCAAGTACCCTGAGGAGATATTTGCCGGGTGGGAACCTGTAAAGGAAAAAGTTGGGAAAGATGAAATGGATAGGATCCCATTCGGGGCAATAGCCATGTATGCTTTCATTGATAAACTCTCTTGCGGACTGCAGCAATTCATGGCCGGTGCCAGGAAGTTCAGCATGAAAGAATTAACCCGTAATGACCTTGTTTCGGCAAACAGGGAAACTGAAGAGGTAACCGGTATTCCATATATGCTTGATGCAGAGAATGAGGAGGCACTTGCTATACTGAATGCATAAACCGGTATTAATTATTGCCGATGTAGATTTTGCACTTTTGCAGAGAAATTTAAAGGAGTGGCTATTGCTATTTACCCCCTCACGGGGGTATTGACATTCGACATTCGACATTCAAACTTCCCTGCACCCTGCTCCATGTCGAAGCAAAGCGAAGACCCTGACCGACCATCATGAGCGTCAGGGCCCCCTGCTAAATCACCTGGAAGTATTGCAGGGCGGCAAGGCATCCTCCTGTCAGGATGCCGATTGTGAAATTATCATCCATGCTGAAGGAAAAGAGCTCTGATAGGGTGGCGGAGAGGGCACCGATCACGAGGTAGGAAAACCTGAAATCGAATATTACCAGCAGGATATAACCTGCGAAAATGCACCCGGTAAGAAATCCAAGTGAGCCTTCAAGTGTTCTTGTGTTAATTATCTTTGTCCTGCCGTATTTCAGACCAATCAGCTTGGCGGCCATGTCCCCGAAGATGATGAACGCCAGGCACAGGTATGCCATCTCTTCGGGGAATATAAGGAAGACAATAAAAATGGCCACGACAAATGACGTCATAGATGAGAAACGCTGGACTTCTGTTTTTTTAAAGAACAGGGATAGTTTCTGCCTGGAAAACAGGCGGTACAGGTCGGTCAGTATAAAAATTATGGACAGTATCCCCAGCAGGTAAAGCAATAAACTGTGACCCAGGTATATATTGATAGGAATAAACAACAGTGCGAACGGGCGGGCGATGATCCTCCATTTTTTCAGCTCCACGCGGCTCTCAAGCGTGAAGACTCCGTTCCTTTTTGCCATACAGACAGATAATGCCAGCAATGTAACCAGCACAGCTAATGCAATTAATATCCAGATATTTATACCAAAATAAAGGGGAAGGGTAATGAGCATGAAAATAAAGAAGATCATTGCAGGAACAAGCACATTTCTTGCTGCCGCTACCGTCAGTAAAATGAGCAAGGCTGAAACCAGTATGAGATGAATATCCTGTTCCATATAATCCTGTCGGGATGATCAGAGCGGTTCGTCATTCGAAATCCTTGCCCGGACCACCCGTATATTGATAATAATAATATAGGCTGACAATACTATGACCCCCACGACCACATACCATTGATGCCCCCCCAGTTTCAGGGTATTGAAAAGTCGTGTATCCATCAGCAGGCTGCTCAGGATCACCAGTAAAGGTGCGAGCGGAATGAAGACCATGGGGGTAAGCTGGCCGATCGAGTATTTTTCCTTCCTGAAAAATACCCGGACTACCAGGAAGGCAATGACCAGGGCAGCGAAAAATTCGACGGGGATGAAAAACATGTATATCCCGATCGAGGTTGCCAGTCCCCTGCCTCCCCTGAACCTGAAGTAGAGCGGATATCAATGCCCCTGACCCAACGCGAAATCAAAATAGCAAAGTTAATGCTGCCGGCCAGGTAGGCCAGCATCATGGACAGAAACAGAAAATACATATATCCCAGATTTATGTACACTGTAATTTACGAAAATCCTTGATGAAAGTCCAATTCCGCGTCCTGAAACAATAAGTTGACAGCGATTGACAGTGTGAATAAAAAATCCCGGTGCCAGGCGCAACCGGGATTATATTTAGCAAAAGCATAAAAGGCTACTTTTTCAGAAGGTCCCTGATCTCGGTCAGGAGAACTTCTTCTTTTGAAGGAGCAGCCGGAGCGGCAGGTTCCTCTTCCTTTTTCTTTTCCATTGATGCCTTCATTCTATTGTATCCCTTCACAACCAGGAAAATAGCCAGGGCTACAATTAAAAAGGTTATGATCGTGTTTATGAACAGACCATAACTTATGGCTACCTCAGGTACAACCGTATCGCCATTCATGGCAGCTGCCTTCAGTACAATTTTAAGATTTGAAAAATCCACATTGCCGAGCAGCAATCCTAGAGGAGGCATAATAACATGATCGACAAGAGATTTCACTATAGCTCCAAAATAGAGGGCCATTATAAGGCCGACTGCCATTTCCATGACATTTCCTTTGCTGATAAATTCTTTGAATTCTTTAAACATAATTGCATTATTTTAAGTAAGTAGTTTTGTTAATTTGATTAGGGAGGCCAAAGTTATTCGTTGCATACTTTTGATAGCATCATTTAAGTGATTAAAATCCAGTTTTTGTTGGGTATGAATACCAATATTACCTGATATGACCATGCACGATATCATGCTGAAGGTTTTTCAGCTCTTCCCAGTTCCCATTAAAAGCGAGCTCTGCCTGTTGTGGCCATGTCTCCGGGTCATGAACCCTAAACCTTTCCCCTCCTTCATTAATAAGAAGTGAACTTATATGTTCCGAATCATTCTCTGACAGCTTTTTCCATGTATTGACGTTGTTACTCTTAAGTATTCCTTCAATCACAGGCCCTATACCTTTAATTATTTTAAGATCATTTGTTGCAATATACTTACCTAATATTGCTCCTGCCGTTTTTGCATCGAAAGATGGTATTTCGTCTTCCCTGGCACCTTCCCCGGCCTCTTTTGAAATATCACCGGCTGCTGCTTTGGGTCTGTGAATGAAATAACCGACCAAAAAGCCAAGAACTGCTGCAATTAATAATACTATTATAATAAATAGCAAATCGGATGCAAGTGTATTACTCATGGTTTATAATTTTAGTTAATAATAATTTCTGCTCTGCGATTCAATTTTCGGCCTTCCTCTGTCTCATTTGAAGCGGCTGGCTCCGTGTCGCTTTTCGATACTGTTGTAATCTGATCTTTATTGATGCCGTTTTCAATACAATAGTCCCGCACTACTTCAGCACGGAGAGTGGCAAATTTATCGTTGGCCGCAAAAGAACCCCGGCTGTCAGCATGACCCACTATCGTCACTAGAACATCGGGGTTATTATCAAGGTAAATACTGAGTGCTGAGAAATACTTATCATCATTCCCATCGATCGATAACTCAGCCGATGCAAAATCAAAATAATAGGTCCTGTTTCCTATCTCACGAAGGTAATCAAGGGCTAATGCAACAGAATCTTTCTGAAGATTTTTATCCGATTCCGCAGTACCGTATTCTGTTTTTAGTGTGTCAGCTATTTCTGTCCGGGCTTCCTGGTCATTATTATCACAGTGACCACGTATTTTACATACATAGAGGTAAGTAGCTATTATTATCCAGACGATCAATAACAAAAAGAGAAACAAGCTTAATCGTTTCATTATTAATAGTTTAAGTAATAATATATCATTCCTGACAACTGAATTCCTATGAAATATTTAAGAACCTGGAAAATATAAGAGTTTATAATCTAAGTTTCGGATGTGAATTCTACCTGACATGAAATTTAGTGAATAAAAATCATTATTACAAGATAAACCACACTGGTTTTCACCATCATGCGATAAGGGTTTAAATAATATTACACTCTGAAAAGTTCCTTGAGGTTATTCTGAATCATCACCCTCCTGATTATTTTAGAAATGCCCTCTGTTAAATGCTCGTGTTTTCCCTTTATAGCGAGCCTGTATTTATCACGGTTATCATCATCTGCTGTTTTATAATTGCCTGATTCAAAGATATCAGCCAGCTCAAACATTGTATCGAGTATAAAGCGGTTTGCCTCCTTCTTCAACTGTTTTAGCTCGTGTGAAAGAAAATGTATCCTGCTGGTGTTTCCGTTAAAAAATTTATAAACGTTGATAAAATTCCTTGCCCACATCGATGTATTCAGCAGACCCCGGGAATCCTGCAACCAGTCTGAAAAAACATCAAACACAAACCCGTAGTAATCATCAATGGTATTCTCGAGGAAATCATAATCCTGGATCCCGGATTTTTTCTTCAGCCGTCCCTGCTTATCAAGTTGAGCTTCCACCTTTGTAGCAAAATGGGGCATCATCTTCAGGAATGTTACCGACATATATCCGTCGGCACAGATTGTATCAAGGAACATCAGATTTGTTCTTATCGATTTAAAGGTGGAATCAGGTTGGAAAAGCATGAATCCATAGTCTATACCAATCTCAAGGTTTTTCAATATATCAACACCCTTTAAAGTATCTGAAGCACTGAGCTTTTTATTCATCTTCCTGAGCCCTTCATCCGTCCCATCCTCAATACCCAGGAATACCTGGTACAGGCCATGATCCTTCATCATCCTGAAAATCACCTCATCAATCTCATCAGGCCTGCAATTGATTTTCCACAATATCTTTCCCTTGAGGTCATTCCCGGATAGTCCTTCACAGAATCTTCTTATCCACCGGTTAACATCATCAGATTTAACAGGGAAGTCATCATCCTGGAAAAGAAATACTGAACATCCTTTTTCATTATACAGGTATTTCATTTCCTCAATTACCTTTTCAGGGCTACGGATTCTTTTATATGGTCCGGGTGGTGGTCCGTAAAATTCCCTGATATCACAGAATATACAGTCGTGAACACAACCCCTGCCGGCCAGTATTGTGGTATAGGTTTTCCCCAGTGCATATTCCCCGGGTTTATGTCTCACCGGCCATGGAAAATTGTCAAGGTCAGGTTCCAGAGGCCTCAGATCATTCTGAATTAATTTGCCATTTTCTATATATGAAATGCCTTTAATTTTTTCCCACTCCTTCCCGGAACCCAGGGCATCAACCAGTTCAAGAAGGGTATATTCTCCTTCAAACCTTACAAGTGAATCAAGTTCAGGAATAAGATCAAATAGCTGCTGTGGTCTGAGGCTTGCAAAATGGCCACCCGCAGTAAAGTGACAGTTGATACTATTCTTCCTTAAATACTTAACAAGGATTATAAATTTATCAATGTTATACTGGAAAATAACAGAAAAGCCCAGCAGGACGGGCTTACGCTTTTTTATTTCATTAAGGATGGATTCCCGGGATTCGCGGAAATCAATTATTTTTGAATTATAACCGGCTTCTGATAATACTGATGCCAGGTAACCAACACCAAGATTATCACGCTCCTCGAAGGCAATAAAAACTACGTTATTATTGTTCATAATAATCAGAAAAAGTCAGAAAACAAGTCCATAAAGGACTCTATTAAGCACCAGATTACTTACTCCTGTTCCTTTCTTTCCTCTTCTCCGGGACAAGGCTCTTCCAGAATCCTATCGATATCTCTGTAAAGTTTCATTTTTAGCTCTGTGCACTTCTGGTCGTAATTGAAGTATAACTCTGCAATTTGATACCCTTTATAGTGTTTACAATCAGGAATTATTCCCATTTCTTTAAACAGATGTTCGAATTTGCATGGGTCCATTACCCAGTCCTGTGTGTGTCCCATAATTAGTTGGTTTTAATGGTTAATATATCTCGTTAACTAATGTTATTTGCAATCACTTACAGGTTGACCTGGTTCATCATCTGAATGATACGTTCATCATTTCTTATCCTCGTAAAATCAGGATCAAGGTATACCAGGTGCACCGAGAAAGAGGACCCGATCCTTGCCAGTTTCTCAATTAACTGTACACTGAGGTCATACTCCCCTACCATGCAATATATCCTGGCAAGATCATATAACCTGCCGGGCCCATTTATCGCATCTTTTTCAACAGTCATTATTTCAGTAGCCAGAGTGCCATATTTAATAGCCTTTGGTTTATCTCCAGTTCCGGCGTAGGCTATCCCAAGTTTACTTAATGCTACACTTAATGCTACAGAATCTTCAGGTTCATTTCGCATCTCGATAGTATAATAATCTATTGCTTCAGTATAGTATTTCAATGCATCATCCCCTCTGCCACAGTGCATATTAATCATGGCCTTCTGGAGTATTAAGTCTCCCTCCGGGGGAGAATTATCAGGGAATGCTATATTGATACTCTTCAGAGCTGACTCACAATTACCATCATACATATCCAGTCTTGCCAGTGTGGAATATATGTTATCTCCAGTGTTCTTTATGTTTTCCTCCATGATAGCCCTTGCTTTTTCTGTATCGCCGCTCAACATAAGTACAGATTCAACTTTATTATTATAAGATGCAGCCCATTCAGGGAGAATCTCAATGGCACGGTTATGACATTCTATTGCTTTTTCAAAATCATGGAGGTAATCATAGGAAAGTCCTATATTGGTAAAAAATAGTGCATTGGCCGGGTTTCTTTCCAGGGCTTCGGCTGAAATAGTAGCTAATTTTTCCCAGTTGCCCATTCTTCTATACACCAGGGACAGATAAAAAAAGCAGTCAACATCATCCTGTTTTTTTTCAAGTGCACGCTCAAAATATATGAGTGCATTCTTGTAATCCCTTAAACCATAATAACAGTAAAACCCCATTGCGATATCTGCTTCAATGAGGTTAGGTTTAATACTTGTAGATTTCTCAATATCATCCCTGCATTTTTTCAGGTGGCTATTATCATAGTATCCCGTATAAATACCCCATGATCTTGTTTTTGCCCTGTTTGCATAGGCCGCTGCAAAATCAGGGTCTATTTGAATGGCCTGTGTATACAGATCTATTGCTTCATCAAAAACTGATAGTTCGGTCTTCCTGTTGCCCAGTTCATAAAGATATAGTGCATTCTGCGCAATGGTAGATCCTTTGTATGCAATAAAAGATGCCCTGGGTGAGTCCGGTATTTCATCTATCCTGGCTCTTTCCTCCTGTGATAAGAATGTCTTTAGTCTCCTGGCAACGCTCCTGGACATTTCAGGACTAATAGTTGATATTTCTGTCCAGCTATCTTCCAGAGGATAATCATGCGACCATAGCAGTTTCTCATCCTCGGTAGTAAACATAAAAATGGTTACCCTTTTATTACCATCAATTTCAACAGCTTTCCAGTCTATAAGAAAATTTGCATTCAGCTCCTTACCTATTTTATTGTAGCCCTTGTTCCCTTTCTTGTATTTACATGTTACCCTCCATGGTAACACTTTGAATGTATATATCTTGCCCAAACAGGCCGTTATCTCGTCGCCTATATAATCAAATACCATAGATTCATATTCCGGGAGTAATTTACCAGTAAAGGGCAGTACGGCCAAAGTTTTTTCTATCCTTCCGAATTTTCGAGATTTTGCATTATCAATGATATTGAATGATAAAAGACCAATGATAAAAATTACACTAACGAAGGTTGTTAACCTGTAAGTCTTTATCTTTTTACTGACTAACGGAAGTTCTAGTTCTTCTAATGGTTCAGTTTTTTTTATTCCTCCGGGTGTAATGTCATATATCCATGAAACCACCAGTGCGACCAGGAACCCAATCCCCAATAATATTACTACCCATTTCGGAACCTGTTCTATACCAAATGCGTTGCATATTATTTCCGCTGCTTCCAGTATCACTAAAGCAGAGGCTCCATAAGCTACAATCCCTATTATAACTTTCCTGCGCCTAAGCTCCTGCCAGAATCTTATAAATCTTGCCGGTTCCATATGCCAGGCCAAATTTGTTAAATTGAAATTTCGGATTTTTATGCCAGATATCCAAATAAATATTTGATCTATTGGTATTTGGGCTGGAAGAGATAGAAAAAATAAGGCTCATTAATCTGATTAACTGTTCAGAACAGATTTATACTATAATATTTCTATTATAAACATGTTTGATATCTTTGAATAATCGTAGAGTTCAGACGTGAAGTATAGTTCAGATATGAAATGGTGTAATTATATTAGAAATCAATCAAAGGGAAATATATCAATTATGCATTCTAAAATAATCCCCCTTATTTGTCTTCTTCTAATCTCATTTGGGCTGTTCAGCTTACAAGCAGTAACAAATGAAAGCGTATCAGTTTATAAGAAGAAGTTGAATGATCCTGAAGCATTTTATTTTACCCCTGAGAATTTTAATATCAGTGCTGATGGTAAAACAGATGTTACGAATGAATTACAGGAAGCCATAAATAAACTGAAAAGAGAAAAGAATTTTGGCATCCTGTTCATCCCCCAGGGAGAATACCTCATAAGTAATACTATTTATATACCAGGTTCGGTCAGGCTGATCGGATACGGTGAAAAGAGACCTGTTTTTATACTCGGCAAGAACACACCCGGTTATCAGAATCCGGATCCCGAAGACAAAGCAAATGCAAACTATATGTTCTGGTTTACCAGTACTATTGTCGAGCCGGGAGAACCAATCAGGGATGCCAGCGCCGGCACATTCTACAGTGCTTTCTCAAATATTGATATAAGGATAGAAAAGGGAAACCCAACTGCAATAGCTCTTCGCACTCATATTGCGCAGCATGGTTTCGTATCACACTGTAACATCAGTATTGGTGAAGGTAAAGCCGGAATTTTCGATGTCGGTAATGAAATGGAAGATGTGAAATTCTTCGGTGGTGAATATGGCATTCTTACCACCATGACATCTCCCAGCTGGCCTATGATGATGGTAGATACCTATTTTGAAGGTCAAAGAAAAGCGGCTATTTCTGTTTTCATGATGGGTCCGGGCCTGACTATAGTAAACCTGCATGCTAAAAACGTACCTGTAGTAGTTGAAATTGCACCTGATATTATTGATCGCTTATATATGGAAAACTGCCTGTTTGAAAATATCAGCAGAGCAGGAGTTGTTATAAGCAGGGAAAATAACAGCCTCAGCCAGATAAACCTCAGGAATATTATATGTAATAAAGTGCCTGTTATAGCAGAGTTCAGAGCCAGTGGCAGAAAGAGCCAGGTGAGGCATAAGCAATATCTGCTGAAAAATTATACTTATGGCCTATGCCTGGATAACATGACCTGTGACGGTGAATACAAGACTCTTATTGATACTGAACCCCTGGGTTCAGTTACCAACAGCCTCGATAAAGATATACCTCAGCTTCCTATTAATGAAGACTGGGTAAATATCCGTGACCTGGGAGCTGCAGGCGATGGGGAGACCGATGATACAGAAGTATTCCAGGAAGCCATTGATAAGTACCGGTATATCTATGTCCCCCAGGGTTGGTATCGCCTTACTACAACTCTTAAAATGGCTGCCAATACACACCTGATCGGCCTTCATCCATTTGGCACGCAATTCATACTGGCAGAAAGTACACCTGCCTTCAGCGGCTTCGGATCACCAGTTCCCATGATTGAATCATCAGAAGGGGGAAATAATATATTCAACGGGATAGGAATAAACACAGGTGGATACAATTACCGTGCTGTTGCTCTTAAATGGATGTCCGGGGAAGGCTCTCTTTTGAACGATGTTAAGTTTGTAGGTGGTCATGGGACACTCCGAAAAGGACCCATGCAACCATTCCAATGGAACGTGACCTCTGAGGTCAGTTCTCCTTCCAACCCTGTTTATGAACGTGGTATGGACCAGGCATGGGATAACCAGTACTGGAGCCTGTGGATAACCAATAATGGTGGAGGAACAATTAAAGATATATGGTCTGCAAATACTTATGCCACAAATGGTTTGCTTGTAAGCAATACATCTACTCCATCCAGGATCTATGCTATGTCACTGGAACACCACGTTAGAAATGAAGCTACATTCAGGAATGTATCAAACTGGAAAATTTATGCTTTTCAACTGGAGGAGGAAGGTCGTGAAGGAGTAGACTGTGAACCCGTGGATATGATCAACTGCAGTAATATTCGTTTCGCCAATCTATGGCAATTCAGGGTAATACGTGTAAGCACTCCACGCCCTACCGGTGTCAGATTCTGGGATTGCAGGGATATTGAAATACTTAATTCACATGCTTATGCACAGGTAATGTTTGTAAGCCAGGTACCATATTATGATGTAAATAAAGACATTAAAGTATTCCCCTGGGAATTTGCAAAGCTTACGATAACCGGAAATGAATCAGGTAACAGGGACATAAGCCATGAGATTGGTAAAGTTGAAAAACTTGCTTCTGAATTTGAATTTGCACAGGGGATTACAAATGATAGCAAGGGGAATATATACTTTTGCGAAACACGCCTGAGCCGTATTTATAAATGGTCGGTTGAAGATGGGAATGTAACTCTTATTGCAGATTTCCCGTGCAAACCATTTACACTGGCCACCGATACTGAAGATAACCTGCTGGTTGTATTCAGATATGATCCACAACCAGGATATATGGTTAATGGCCAGCAGGAAACTGTACCGGTACTCCCTGATGACAATCCTGGCTATAGCGGCTGGGGAAACAGCGGCTGGGCGGCATGGGCATACTCCATTGATCCAGGCAATCCGGAAGAAACATTCAAACCAATGAAAAGGGTAAAAACAACTGATATAAAATCAATCAGAAAAGCGTTTTACCCTTCAAGCAGATGGAGATATGATTTTGACCGGGCAGTAGTATATATGCCTGAAACATGTTTTGTTGCTCCTGATGATGTGACTATTATTCCTGAAACTTATGACCTTGGACGCAGTGCTGCCCTCTCCAAAGCAGTCCCGGGGAAAGATATCTTTATATCTGATGAGAGCCTGAAAAGGGTAGTCAGGCTAAGTGTCGGGGAAAAAGGGGAATTATCAGATATGACGGACTTTGTTCAGAAAGGAGAATTCTCACAGACCAGGGATAATGATGGAAACCTTTATATAGCTGACGGTAAAATATGGATTTATGATGTGAATGGTTTATATAAAGGTAAAATTGAAGTGGAAGAACGCCCTGTATCAATAACTTTTGGTGGCAGGGATGGTAATACCCTCTTCATTACAACCAGAACATCACTTTATAGTGTGAAGATAAAATAATCAACTTATTGAAAAACCTTAATAAATAATAATGAAATATCATTCATTTTAACGAACACTGGAACCTGCCCACAGAGGCAAAAAAAGCAATAAAAGCAACAGGAGTGATAACTATAAAGCAATACTGAGATCAGATATACAGACATGGTAAAGATATCCAGAAGACATTTTGTTAGGAGTTCGGCCATTGGCACGGGATCTTTACTGTTATTTCCCCACTGGGCTTACCCCAATCATGGCAAGACAGGCGAGTATGTGATTACTGATACATCATACGGTAAACTCAGGGGTTTAAGGGAAAACGGCGTGAATATTTTCAGGGGAATACCTTATGCAGGATATGTTTCGGGTGACCATCGTTTTCGCAGGCCTGAACCTTTAAAGCCATGGACCGGAATACTTAATGCCCTGCAACTGGGACACCCGGCTGTCCAGCCACCTGACCAGACCTACGGCATAAACGAACCTGAACCGGCTGAAGACTGCCTGTACCTCAACATATGGACACCCGGCAACGACAATAAGAAACGGCCCGTTATGTTTTACAATCATGGTGGCGGCTTCAATACCGGTTCAGGAGGCAGTGCAGCCCAGGATGGTGCTAACCTGGCACGTTTTTTCGATGTTGTCGTTGTACAGAGTAACCACAGGCTGGGACTGATGGGTTACCTGTATCTCGATGAGCTCGCCGGGGAAGAATATGCCGGTTCAGGTAATATGGGAATGCTGGACATAATAACTGCCCTTGAATGGGTGCATGATAATATAGAACAGTTTGGAGGTAACCCCGATAATGTAATGATCTTTGGTGAATCCGGGGGAGGCGCAAAAACATCCTGCCTTTATGCCATGCCGGATGCTGCATCATATTTTAATAAAGCATCCATTGAAAGTGGTCCCGGTATAATGATGACCACACCAGATGTGGCAGACCATACAACAAGAATGGTGCTTAAAGAATTGAATATTCCACCGCGTAAATGGCGCAAATTGCTTGAGGTATCCGTAAATGATCTTCTTGCTATACAGCTCAGGTTGCCTGAAATAGTATTTAAAGAAGCAGCCGGCAATCCGGTAAAAATGTCAAAAGGTATAGGGGCAGCAGGTCCCGGAAGGTTTGGACCTGTAGTTGACGGCGTGGTATTGCCGGGCCATCCCTTCTATCCCGAGGCACCTATAATATCCAGGGATAAACCATTGATAACAGGATGGAATGAAGATGAATATACATTCTTTGGTATGGTGGGCGGTGAAAAGGAAGCATTTAAACTTGACTTTGAAGGATTGAAGTCAAGACTGGAAAAACAGTACGGTGAAAAAACAGATGAAATAATCAAGGCCTACCGGGAAGCAAGACCTGAGGCCTCGGCATCCGATATCTTTGTCGCTATATCATCTATCACAATGATGGGAATTGGATCTATCGAGATAGCTGAGAAGAAATCTGCACAGAACGGGGCATCTGTATACTTATACAATTTCGGCTATAAGTCAGAGGTAAAGATACCGGGTACCGATTATCCCCTTGGTACGCCCCATGCAATGGATATTCAGTTTAAATTTTACAACCTGGTTGATGAATACGGGGATGCAAGAAGCCCTGAAAACAGTATGGGAGGCTCACGGCCCGGGAGAATACAGGCTTCAAAAAACTTTGCTGAATTCTGGACTGCTTTTGCAAAAACGGGCAAACCCGTGGCTGAAGGTCAGCCTCAATGGCCGGCTTACAATCTTAACAACAGGCCGGTAATGAGGATCGACAGTGAATGCACCGTAATAAATGACCGTTTCAGTCTCGAAAGAAAATATTTTATGTAAAAACTCAGTACTTTGATAATCCGTGACTTATTATAGTAATCCTAAAACTCATAATTATGAAAAATCCCATAGGTGAAATTTTTAGATTCCTTGTTGCAGGAACCGCATGCATAATAATTTTTGCTGCCCTGCTGCTAACATCATGCAGCACATCAGAAAAAGGCAGTTCTGCAAATGACGGTCAGATACTTTTTATTGGTGATGACATAGCTGTTGTTGAAACCGTTTATGGTAAAGTTAAAGGCTTTATACTGCGTGATATTTACCAGTTCAGGGGCATACCCTACGGTGCCGATACAGGTGGGGAGAACAGGTTCATGCCACCAAAGGAGCCAGAACCATGGGATGATGTTTACCCGGCGGTATGGTGGGGTAATTCAGCTCCCCAGATAATGGACAACAGGTATGCAAATCCCTATCAATCTTTCACAGACCACTGGAACTACGATGATGTAAGTGAAGATTGCCTGAAACTGAATGTCTGGACCCCTTCAATAGATGACGGTAAAAAAAGGCCGGTCATGGTATGGTTACATGGAGGCGGATACACAAATGGGAATGGTATTGAACAGGATGGCTATGTGGGTGAAAACCTCAGCCGTAAAGGAGATATTGTTTTTGTTTCAATTAATCACCGACTGGGGCCTATAGGCTTCTCTGATCTCTCAGGCGTTGGTGGTCCGGAATATGCTCATTCGGGAAATGTGGGGGCCCTTGATATGGTTGCCGCATTTAAATGGGTAAATGAAAATATTGCCAATTTCGGTGGAGACCCTGGCAATGTTACTATCATGGGGCAATCAGGAGGAGGAGCTAAAGTATGTACACTGGGTGCAATGCAGGCTGCAAAAGGGTTAATACATAAAATAGTACCACTGAGCGGCTCCACTACATCAGCAATGGACCAGGAATACTCCCGTAAAGTAGGTAAATATGTTCTTAGGGAAGCAGGTCTCGATCCATCAGAAATAGACAAATTAAAAGATATACCCTGGAAGGAATATATATTGCTGGCTAACACGGCTGCCCAAAAATGTGCCGAGGAATATGGAGGCGGTACAATGAGAGGAAGTTTCGGCCCTGTAGCTGATGGGATCAATATCCCCACTGGAATATTCTTTTCCGATCCTGACGGTCCTGCAACGGATGTGCCTATATTGTTATGCACAACATTCCATGAATGGTCAATGGCCCGTGATAATCCCGAACTGGAGGAGATTACTGCCGAAAAAGCAAAGGAGATGCTGGGAGATAGAGCCGGTTTCAGGGGAGGATTCGGAGAAAAAGCAGGTGAGATATATGATGCTTATGCAAAAGCATTCCCCGATGCCAAACCTGTTGAACTGATGATCATGATCAGCAGCAACCGCAAAGGAGTAATCAGCACAGCCAATGCCAAACTGGAGCAGGATGCACCTGTATACCTGGCATGGTTTGGCTGGCAACCACCATTATTTGATAACCGTATGAGGGCATCCCATTGCTCAGATATATGCTTCTGGTATTACAATACCGACCTCATGATAACACATACAGGCGGAGGTAAAAGGCCAAGGACATTATCGGAGAAAATGTCGGATGCATTACTGCAGTTTATGTCCACAGGTAATCCAAATACAGAAAGCCTGCCGCAGTGGCCTGCGTATACTCTTGAGAATGGCGAAACAATGATTCTGAATGATGAGTGTGTGGTGAAAAATGACCCAGACAGGAAAGCGCGCGAATTAATACCTGATTAATGAAATGAGGGGCTGTCTCCATTTTTGAGACAGCCCCATTCTATCTTATTTTTCAGATCCTGGTTCTAATCACCCCTGCCTTTACGGAAAAACTCTTTCAGCGGTTTGTTTTCTGACTTGAGTGCTTCTTTAAGTGTCCCTTCAAAAATTACTTTTCCCTCATCAATAAATATTATCCTGTCGGCTGTCCTGAATATACTTGACACCTCGTGTGTTATCATGATGACAGTCATACCCAGCAATTTCTGAAGGTTAAGGATAAGGTTGTCGAGTGATGCCAGGGAAACAGGGTCAAGTCCTGAACCGGGTTCATCACAGAACAGGATCGGGGGATCCATTATAATTGCCCTGGCCAGGGCTGCCCTCTTAAGCATTCCTCCACTCAGGCTGGATGGGAACATATTATATGAGCCCTCCAGGTTAACCAGTCTAAGTTTCAGCTTGACAAGTCTTTCAATCATTTTACCGGGAAGGTTTGTATGTTGTTGCAGGGGCAGTGCGACATTTTCACCCACGGTAAGTGAATTCAATAAAGCCCCGTTCTGATAAAATACACCAAGCTTAGTATAAAACCGTTTCTCCTCACCTTCTGCCAGTTGTGATGGATTGAGCCCCATCACCGATACAGCCTCCCTGGCACTCGGGTATAACCCCAGCAGGTGTTTCAGAATAACGGTCTTGCCTGATCCACTGCTGCCCAGTATAACAGTCACATCGCCACTGTTAGCATGAAAACTTACATCTGACAGAATAACTTTGTCATCAATTATTGCTGTTAACTTATTGACTTGTATTACACTGTCAGCATCCATATTGAAGCCATGCTTTAATCTTAATAAAAAATCAGACCCATTATACTATCAGCAACTATCACCAGTGAAATGGCAACAACCACTGCCTGTGTTGTAACTTTACCCACTACATCGGCTCCCTGTTTGACCCTGAAGCCGAAATAGCTTCCGGTGATAACGATAAGATATGCAAAAACAAGGCTTTTTATCACACCGAAAAGTATATCTTTCATATAGAATGCTTCCTGCATACGGTGGATAAATACCAGGGGTGAAATATCAAGGGCAGTAACTGCAATTACCAGTCCACCCGCAATACCAAGCACATCGGCTATAATCGTAAGAAATGGCATAGTAATAAGGGCCCCATGCATTTTGGGAACAATAACAAAGCGCACCGGATTCAGTCCCATGGTCCTGAGAGCATCGGTTTCATTGGTGACCTTCATTGTTGCCACCTCGGCAGCTATTGATGATCCGCTTCGCCCGGCGACCATAATTGCTGTTATAAGCGGCCCCATCTCACTCATCATAGCAATAACAGTAAGGTCGACTATATAAATGTTAGCACCGAATGAGCGCAACTGTGCTGCTGATTGCAGAGCCAGCACCAGGCCAATAATAAATGACATTGCTGCCACGATAATCACTGCATTTACACCTATCAGAACGGCCTGGTTGGCAAATTCACCCTTCCTGCGTGTTTGCCTGTGAAACAGGTCGGTAACCGACCAGTAAGTAATATCGGCCGCAAGCTGAAAAAAACTTACTATTATATCATTGTATACAAATGCTACACTGGTTCCCAGTCTCTCAAAAAATCCTGTTTTAGTTACCTCCCCTTCCCTGGATTTATCTCCCTGACTGAACAATTCAAGCTTTCGTTTAATATCTTCTGCCCCACTCCTTATTTCAACTTTTATCCCCCTTTCAACTAACCTGTCACGCAAATAATATATTGCTGTGACCCCGGCACTATCAATAAAAGTCATCCGATCAAGGTCAATAACCAGAATATCATTATTGAATCCGCTGAGAGCCTTCTCAATCTCGTAAAGCGATTCATTCAGTTCACTGATTGTAAACTTTCCCCGCAATTCAAGGATATTATTTTCAAGGTAATAAGAAGGATCTTTATTTTCTATTCCTGTCACAACGGGTAATATTTTTCAGGATAAACAACTACCATTCACTGCTATAGAATATTTCTTCTTTCCCCCTTATGAGTTCTGTAAAAATTTCGAGTTCTTCAAACAGTATATTGCTTACTTCAAGGGCAAAAAGATTCATATCCTTCTTTTTCAGAGGCTCTGTCCTGTCAGCCTGGTGCCTGATCAGAATACTATCGCTGGTATTGAGGATCAACACAAAGTCCAGGCTAACATGAGCTAAAAACGATTTATCAATTTCAACTATTTCCAGGCCATTTACCGATGTTTCGAACCTGTAGTCTGGTATTGACCTGCTAAACCTGGTAGATACATTTTCGAACAGCCTTTTGTTTTGCATGTATTCATTTAATATCTCCCTTATGGCCTCATCTGGTCTTACTGCCCATTGATGGTACATATAATATGTTATTTCGTGAGATTTATTACGATTTACTATCTGGTTTTTCTCATAAACAGGATTAATATTTACCCGTCCTATCTCGCATTTACCCGGGATTAAATTTAAGGTATCGGGTGCTATATTGTATGTATCTTCCGGTATTTCCAGGGTATAGTATTTTCTTATTATTTTCTTTTCTGATATGCACGATGTCAACAGAAGTATGAAACTGATAATTGTGATGATATATGGTTTCATTATATAATATTGAATAACATGGTTTCAGTCTATATCAAAAAGGTTATTTTTTTAATCGCCTGTCAGGGATATTTTTATCTCCGAATCCCCTTAGCAGTATAGAAGGATCAGAATTTATCTTGTCTGAGGTTTCTTCAAGGTTAGATAGTGTAATCCTCAACAGCCTGACACTCTCCGACAGTTCCTGGCTGTTTACATCCAGTTCCTGGTTGATCTTAAACAGTAATTGCCTTGTCTGTTCGGTAATCTCAGCGAGATTACTGATTAATAATTTAGTATCTGTTTCTCTCAGATGTTGTGTCAGATCATGTGCATACCCAACTATCTGCTGAACAGTATCACTCTGAACAATATTATTTATGCTGCTGATCGCTTCACCAAGTTGTATGGCAGATGTATCAAGGCGGCTTGCCACCATGTTAGCAG
>Ga0315546_1000384_pt1 | contig 32448 bp, 51 predicted proteins | sample SalMarSW160170MG_FD_203833 | JGI IMG/M metagenome (GOLD analysis project Ga0315546, IMG submission 203833) | Salt marsh sediment microbial communities from the Plum Island Ecosystem LTER, Massachusetts, United States - Salt Marsh Sediment SW1601-170 ...
AAGGCAAGACCCGTTCAATGCTCACATATCTTGCGTAAAGCCGGACGTTGATATGGTTGGAAACAAACACGGCATAATGAAGGGTTGGTTTATGTATCCATTACTTTTCGATCCAGTATGGAAAGAGAAGCTATGTTCAAACTACGAACCGGAAAAAGCGGTAAATCGTGCAGTAAGTGGCGTCGTCAATCAGACAGAGCCGGCACACACGTCCTAATCAGTCGGAGTGCCCTAACTGCAAGTAACGTAAATCGTCCAGTTAGTCAGCGTAAAGTAGTTAGTATCCTATGATGGTAGTTTGAAACAAAGTTCTTTTTTATAGTCAGGGTGTAGCAGAGCTACCAACTACGACTACACTCTGACATCATCAATCAGAGAGGCGGCGTCTCGTTTTGAAGCATCGCCCCGTCAAAGGCGTCGCTTTCTCTGAACTCTGGAATCTAACAAAATGTATCCTCAAAGTCAAGTCCAAAATCGATTCATTTCGACAAAAGAAGCTGGTGAAATTTTACACCGGACACCTCAGACTATTCGCAAGTACATGCGTGAAGGCAAAATCCGTTATCAACGCAACGGTGATACAAAGGCACATCCTGGACGTGGCAGTTACCAGTTACTGCAATCCGACGTAATGAAACTCAAAGAACCTGAATTCATAACAGCAAGGATGATTGCCAAGCACATGCCGTGCGATGAGCAGTTTAAGGAGTTCAAACGGTTGTTTCCTAACGGTGTTGAAACAACTGAGGAAGCACTCAAGAAAGTAGCTGAAGCTGGACTGAATGCTTGGTGGCTCGTTAAGAAATTCGAGTTGACGGTGAAGATTTATTGGTTCTATCCTAACGGCAGTATTAAATGGGAAGAACACTATCGCAACGGTAAACTCAACGATCCCTCGCCTGATATTCCGGCTATTAAAGGGTTCTATCCTAACGGCAGTATTAAATGGGAAGTACACTATCTCAACGGTGAATTCATTTCACAAAAGTATTATCCAAAGGAGTAACTATGACACTTCCTGAGCTAATTGGTGATACAAAGGCACATCCTGGACGTGGCAGTTACCAGTTACTGCAATCCGACGTAATGAAACTCAAAGAACCTGAATTCATAACAGCAAGGATGATTGCCAAGCACACGCCGTGCGATGAGCAGTTTAAGGAGTTCAAACGGTTGTTTCCTAACGGTGTTGAAACAACTGAGGAAGCACTCAAGAAAGTAGCTGAAGCTGGACTGGATGCTTGGTGGCTCGTTAAGAAATTCGAGTTGACGGTGAAGACTTATTGGTTCTGTCCTGACGGCAGTATTAAACGGGAATCACACTATCTCAACGGTAAACTCAACGATCCCTCGCCTGATATTCCGGCTAGTAAAGGGTTCTATCCTGACGGCAGTATTGCACGGGAAGAACACTATCGCAACGGTAAACTCAACGATCCCTCGCCTGATATTCCGGCTAGTAAAGGGTTCTATCCTAACGGCAGTATTAAATGGGAAGAACACTATCGCAACGGTAAACTCAACGATCCCTCGCCTGATATTCCGGCTATTAAAGGGTTCTATCCTAACGGCAGTATTAGATGGGAAGTACACTATCTCAACGGTGAATTCATTTCACAAAAGTTTAATCCAAAGGAGTAACTATGACACTTCCTGAGCTAATCGTCGGCCTGGTCGCACTGATCGGGATAGCACTGCTTTACCGCAGTGCCCGCAAGTTTGAAAATCGTCGCCGGATTGATCGGTAGATTAAGTAAACCGGCTACCCCGCTCTGCCCTTTGGTTCTCTCCTAAGGGTATGGGCGGCGGTAGTCAACTAACAAGGAGAGAACCAATGATAAAGAAACTTGCTTACGAGGTAGACAATCAAATGGTTGGAGTTGTCTACGAACACGATGATTGCGATAAAAGCTGGATTCGTAATAGCTTTAAGTCTGAAGAGGATGAAGATATGTACATACTGAACGGGAATATCCTTATTCAGATCGGGGATGATGAATTTGCGGTAAGTCGTCGTCATGCTATGGCTTTGGCTAATATCTTATTTGCCGCCGGATTTTATCCGCTCAGCGGGGATTATGAACAAGCCCAACAGTATCGGAGTGCTTGCCGGTTATTGAAAGCCCTTGAACGGATTGAGAAAGCAAGCCGTTCGATGATCGGCAATAGTTGGGAAAGAAATGATGAATCACGTTTCCGGTCATCACGTCAGGCTTTGATTATTGCAACTACAGAAGCCGAAGAGGAGATCAAACAAGCCAAGCAGGAATTGTTTCCTGTGAAATTCGAGGCGGAAGCTAAAAACGAGGAGGTCAGAAATGGCTAAGGTTTACATAGTAACATCGGGGAAATACTCAGATTATTGTATCTCTGGTGTTTTCACAACGAAAAAGTTGGCGCAAGGGTTTATTGATGCGTTTGATGATGAGACAACGTATGATTTTATGATTGAGGTATGGGAATTAGATGCTCAGAAAGAGTATATCAATAAAGGGTACAAGGCGTATTTTGTCAGAATGAGTAAAGAAGGTACGGGAAAAGGAGAAATATCTGATAGTTCTTATGGTTTTGTCTCGAATGATAGTGAGGAAAAGTACGGATTTGACATACATGGAAATCTATACAATCATTGTTTTGCTAAAGATGAGGCTCACGCTCTCAAGATAACTAACGAGCTACGTGCTCAGTTGATAGCAACCAACAAGTGGGGTAAGAAAAATGGCTGAAAAGAAAGAAATGAGTGCTGGAATATACACTATTACAGAAGACAAATATCATGCTGACCCCTGCAATAAACCATCACTTTCGGCAAGTATTGCAACAGTATTGCTTGGACGCTCACCACATCATGCTTGGCTACAGCATCCGAGACTTAATCCTTATTATAAACCAACCCGAAAACATGGGTTTGATGTTGGAACTGCCGCTCATGCACTCTTCCTTGAAGGAGAAGATAAAAAACTTTGTATTTTGGAGTTTGATAATTTTAGAACCAAAGAGGCACAATCGCAACGTGATGAGGCATATTCCAATAATCTTACACCGATACTTACTAAAGAATACGCTGGTATTCAGCAAATGGTTGATGTTGCTAAACAATTTATCGAAACAACCGAATTAGCAGGTATTTTCAAACGTGGCAAAGCGGAACAGACAATAATCTGGAAAGAGGATAATGGAATCTGGTGTCGAGGACGTATTGATTTTCTACCTGATGACAAAAGAATGTTTTTGGATTATAAAACTACAACCAACGCCGAGCCCAATTACTGGATAAAATCACATGCAATGGATAATCTCATCCAAGCGGCTTTCTATGCTCAGGGATTGTATCAGTTGTTTAAGATTAATTCAGTTCCAGTCTTTTTAGTTCAAGAGAACACTCCACCTTATGATTGTTCACTCATCGGCTTATCGGAATCATTCCTGGACATCGGGCGGAAAAGAGTAGAGAGAGCTATCAAGTTATGGGCTGAATGTCTTAAATCGGATAAATGGGATAGTTATAGTCATCAAGTTCATTATGCAGAGCCTCCCCAATGGGCACTGTATGAATTTGAACAAGAACTTTTACACGAGGAGATGTTCAATGGGTTTTCAACTTAAGCCTGCCGTCCGTGAAGGTGTTTACGTTATCATAGGACTTGCCGGAGCGAGTGGCAGTGGTAAGACATGGACGGCTCTTCTGCTCGCTTCTGGGCTTGTCGGAGATGGCAAAATAGGTGTTATAGATACGGAGGCAAGACGTGCCCTGCATTATGCAGATCAATTCAAATTTGAACATCTTGATTTTACGCCACCTTTTAATCCTTTAAGATATATTGAAGCCTTGAAAGTACTTGAAGATGCTGGTTGCAAAGTCGCAATAATTGATTCAGGATCACACGCTCACGCTGGAGATGGCGGATTGCTGGATATGCACGAGGCTGAACTTAACCGGATGGCAGGAAATGATTGGAAGAAGCGTGAGGCTTGTTCTATGGCTGCTTGGGTAAAGCCGAAAGGTGAGCAGAAGCGTTTTGTCCAGAAGATGCTTCAGTGTCGAATGCACATCATATTCTGTCTCAGGGCTGAAGAAAAGGTCAAGATGGAAAAACGAGACAATAAAACAGTTATAGTGAATATTGGATGGCAACCGATCTGCGAAAAGAACCTACCATACGAAATGACCTGTAGCTTTGTACTTGATCCGACTAATCCAGGTGTACCTATTCCAGTAAAACTTCAGGAACAACACAAGCACATATTCCCATTAAATAAGCAGATTGATCGTGAATGTGGTGTCAAACTTGCTGAATGGGCTGCCGGTACTAAAACACAATCAAAGGCGAAAGCTGAAAATTCGGTGGCAAATAATCCTGTAAGTTTGAACCTGATGATTGAAGATAATGACACACAAGGCTTGTATGAAAGTCTAAAAGATAGTATTTCAAGGGTTAATAACCCTGAAAGTTTGAGCCTGATGGTGTCTGAGATTAAGAAGCACAAAGAAAAAGGCAACTTGACTGAAGATCAACTGGATGATCTCAGGAATACGTGGGAAGCGAAAAAGAAACTATTTGAAAGGAAGGCAGACTAAATGTTAGATGAGTTTATAAATTGTCTTAGAGATGATTTTAAGGCAAGATTGGCAAGAAAAACAGGATGGGGAAGAAACGAATTATTTCAAGAATTCGAAAGATGTCTAACTGATTGTTTGGTTAAATTAACTGAAAAGCCTAAAGAGATGGAATCACATGATAATGGTGATTCCTCAGATTATTCACCGTTTTAAGAATAAAGCGCAACAACAAAACAGAGAGGGAGAAATGGAAACAGAGAAAGAATCCTCAGTGTCCGCAATTCAACCGGTTTATGCAAAAGCAACGGAAATTGTGAATCAATCAGTGGATTTACTTACTCGTGTTGAGAAAATTACAAATGAACTGCTTGGAGATGTACCTCGAGACGAAGAAAGACCTGTAGCCACACACGAGGGAATCCTTGGTGATATCGAGTCCAAACTCGATACAGCCATGGAGAACATCCGGTTATCTTTAATAAGTCTGGGTCGGTTCTAACGTTAAGCTTAAAGCAGGTGGCAGTTCCGAAGCGGGGAAGGGGGATAAGGTTCAGTCCGACGCTCTTGAGAGCCGTTAGTGGTTTGAGGCATAGTGTGCTTGATGGTATGATCCTAAACGAAAGAGGAAGCAGTGCAAAGTAAGCAACCTCACTACATTTTACTCTATGCCGATGTAAAACGCTGCCACCTGCAAGCTGGTTTGAGGAATGAAACAACAGAAAGGAAAGCCAATGAGTCTTAAACTTAAGGATAAAAATGGTACAGAAATCAATATCGGGGATAAGCTGAAATTAGAGATTGAAGTACAAGTTGGATCTCGGTGGGTTGGGCGAGGACGAAATAGATGTTCATTTCCAATTAAGGAGAAAAAGATTATTATTTTTGATGTAGAATATGGGTTGTTTAAGACCACATTTACAGGTGAAATAATTACTTGGTATCTCACAACAGATGAAAAGGAGTCTTATAATTCAACATTTTGGTCTGGATGTGGACGGACACAATCTGAAAAACGAGCCAATGAAAGCAGACCAGTTACATTTAGCTTGGATAGGGTTTTATCAAGTTCATTGGCTCAATCATCAGAAATTTTAGGAAAGGAAAGCCAATGAGCATTAAATTCACGTTTGAAGAGCAAGCGGAAATTAACTCACTCTATTGTGGTGATTTAGATTGGGATGATATTCCGAAAGCTTTATACGAAAAGCTCTATGACCTGTTTTTTAACGATATGCCATTAACGACGGCTAATGGGGACGAGGGCACGTTTGACGATTGGATACAGGACAGACTGCCAGATATTTTAGCACCTTACACAACATTGGAGGGAAAATGACTGTGCACTACGCCATGCGAAAACAGAATATAGACAGTCGCTTGCTGGATATGATAGAAGATAGAAAAACATCCAAGACAGGGGCAGAGATGGTTGATATATCCCCTTGCATATTAAACCACTGCATACGGTCTTATTTGGATGGTTATATATCATACGAGGAGGCATTGGTTACTGCTATCCTTGAAATATCCAAGCTATTCAAAGCCGTCAACGAGGCTTTTCACCAAACATTAATTCATTCACCGGTACAGATTCAGATAGTTGGTCATCAATTACACAAGAAAGGAAACCCAATGAGCATTAACTTCACACCGGCTGAAGCAGCCGAGAGCATTGCGAACGTTCTTAAGAAGGCAATCGAAGCTGGCGAAATCAAGCAGGTCGAAACGCTTGAAGTAAACGGTCGGACTATGTTCGATCACTTCAAACTGTTGGCTCGTTGCGCTGACTGCGATAAATCATTGACATTCCGAGACGAGTACGATGGCGAGCTTGTCTGGGATAATTCGGAATACTGGCAGACCGGTCATAAAACGCCGTACTGTCGGGAATGTTACAGTAGAAGATTTGGAGATAGCGATGTCTTGGATTAGGAAAATACTTTGCCGATTTCCTTTTGCATGGATGCACAAGACACAATTTAAGAGTTTCGATGAGATTGAGTGTATCTATTGTAAAAAGCAATGGTATTGGCATGAAGGTGATTTATTAGGATCAATTCCTATCCGATATGGATATTGGGCAAGAAACAGATGAGGTATATTCTACATCCAGACTACGTAACATCCATTAATGATGGGGATAGACACTTCATAAGTGCTACTCAGTTAGCAAAGCTTTATGGTGTCAATTTTCATGAGTGCGTAGTAATAATGGATAAATGGAGCGAGCGTGCATATAGATTTCAAAAAGGCGACATCCATTTATATCCAGATCGAAATGGAGTTAAAACCCACAAGGATGAATAATGAATTACGATGTATACTATTTCAATCCAGGCAGGTATCCGTTCTGTGGCTTCACACAGCCAACGTGGAACTGGATTGACCAGAAGGATACTCTCGAAAAAGCAATAGCACGAGCGAAGGATATTGCTAAACATAGTGGGGTTAAAACAGAGGTCAGGATCACATTCCTGCCACCTGCATAAACTTAAAAGGAGGGAAAATGGGATTGGATGTAAGTCATGGTTGCTGGCACGGAGCTTACTCGGCTTTTATGACGTGGCGTTGTAAATTAGCTGAAATTGCAGGATTACCACCATTGTATTTAATGGAAGGATTTTATAAGGAAGGAAATCCTTTAACCGATCCGTGTTGGCGATCTCAGTTTGATAAAGAAGGTTCAAGTTGGTATTTATGGAGAGAAATGCAACGGTCATTGCCCATAAGATGGGAATGTTTGAACCCTGACATCTTATATGAGTTGCTTTATCACAGCGATTGTGATGGTACTCTCGAAGTTGAGATTTTAGAGCCTCTTGCTAAAAGACTTGAAGATTTACTACCTCTGTTACCTACTGAACCACAAAGGGGACATATAGGTGATTGGAGAGAAAAAACTCAGGATTTTATTGATGGATTGCGTTTGGCATCAGAAAGAAAAGAAATAGTTGAATTTGGGTGAGCAGTGCTGCCACCTGCGGTAAATAGGAGGAAAAATGAATCCAGAAAGAAGTATCAAGATCGGAGACAAGCTCATTGAGGAATACTGGTGGCATGGCAAACTCGTAGTTTACATTAATCACCACCTCACAGAGGATACATTCGAGCAAGCAGTTAATAATGCAAGAGAGAAATAAAGAGACCCGCTGGAAGCATTGTCCTGAGCGTGACTCAATCCCTGAATAACAGGGTGGCGGGTCTCACAATTTTACAGAAGGAGAAAGAAATGGAAACTTCAGATGTACTCCGGAACATTTATGATTCCGAAATCAATTTCAAAATCAGCGCATTTTGGGATGCAGGTTTTGATTGGGCTCTTGGAGATCCACTAAACGGTTTTTTAGCAGAAGGTTGTGAACTGACTCTTTCGGATGCTTTAACTGAGTTGGTATCTGCTACATTGGAACATTTTCCTCAGTCCGTTTTTGCGAAAAATTATCAACGAGGATAGCGGGTCTCACAATTTGCCGGAGTGGTGGAATGGTAGACGCTAATCAGATATGTGAGAACTTAGAGGGTTTTGTAGAGTGTATCTTTGGGAGATTTAGTGTAACGGTAGCACTCTCATAACGTCTTGAGCAGACTGGTTCGACTCCAGATTCTGCCCCTAAGAAGGATCAAATTTTGATCAGAAGTAAAACGAGGCGTCGGTACACGCCTATTGCATATCGTGCGGGTTCGAATCCCGTCTCCGGCACAATTTAACAGGAAGGAGAAAGAAATGGGTGATGGTTCGGAGTGCTCGGTCTGCAAACAGTATCATTACAACTGTTATTGTAGACTTGAAGAAAGAGAAGTCGATTGGTTAAAAGAAGAATACACCAATCACAACGCACCTCATTACGATGTAGTTGTCCGGCGAGCTATGAACAGATTAAAATATCTTGAGAATCAACGTAGAATTGCAGACAAAACCATCAAGAGCTTAAGGCAAGCGCTGAAAGATCAAAGTATGATTCTGAAGGAGTAGAAATGACGAAAATTGAAAATACCGCTAAAGGTAAATACTGGGACGAAGGTGTAACACTCGTTTCCGGTTGCAGCCCTGTCTCTGAGGGTTGTAAACATTGCTGGTCAGCAAGATTTGCTCATCGCTTCAGAAATAATCCTTTCTATACAGGTCTAACAGACAACAAGGGTCGCTGGAATGGTCATGTGCGCTTCAATGGGCTTCTTCTTAAGCGGTTTGAACGCAAAACTCCAACTACCTTTTCAATTTGGAATGATTTGTTTAATGAAAATGTCTCCTTTGAAGAAATAGGAACTGCTTTTAATGTAATGCTGAAAAATCCACAACATATATATATCATTCTTACGAAGCGAATCGGAAGTATAGCACCGTTTGGTTTGCCAACAGATTTACCATCCAACATCTGGCTTGGCGTGTCGGTAGAGAACCAGAAGACCGCCGATGAGCGTATTCCGATACTGTTGCAAATTCCTGCCGCCGTCCGATTCGTCAGTTGTGAACCATTATTGGAAGCTATTGACTTTTCTTCTTTTTTGCCTTATGGTGAAACGAGACAATTTGGGACGATTTCACAAATTATAGCTGGCATCGAAACCGGACCCGGCGCAAGACCAGCTCATCCTAACTGGTTTCGTAAGGTACGGGACCAATGTATAGCTGCTGGAGTACCATATTTCTTAAAGAAAGCGCCGGATGGTACTCGTCTGCTGGACGGCGAGGAATGGTCGCAATATCCGGCGGTAAAATGAAATACTATTGGCGTATTCGTAAATGGTTGCCTGAGAGGTTTGGACAACTTTGCAGAATACTCGCAAGAGGTAAAATGAACTCAATTATAGTTGAATTTGAGGACGGATTCCGAGTCTGTACATCAAGATATTTTGTACGCAAATTCAAGGCAGTGAAATGAAATTAAGTCAGCTTAAAATACCGCCGAAGGGTAGTATCTGGAAAAGCTATTATTCGGCAAAAGTGAAAGTTGACAGAGTCTTCGGGCGGGGAACACCTCAAGATCCTTTTTATGTTATTGCAATAAATTATCCCGATGGGAATGAGGAACTTAGATATACTCTTAGGGATTTTCACCACCTTTACAAAGAGGATGCAGAATGAACCTTGAAAATTATAGAATAGGTAAGCAGCCTTGTGGTAGTTTCGATCCTCAAGAAAGAGAACATTGGGGAGGGCTTGTAGAACATGTATGTCCTGTCTGCCTGAGCCTGAGAATGTTTTGTAGTAATTGCCACCAAAATCACCATGAAGGGGGATGGGGGACGTGTAACGAAAAAACAATGCACCGTATTTCAGAAGAGCGCAGAAAGGAAGCGGAATGAAATTTAAGATGTCGGAAGAGTACAGGAAGCAGTTAAATCAACTGTATTTATACATGGTAAGAACTCAGGGTATGATCGAGGCTCTGCAAGGTGTTAAAGCAGATAGTCATAAAGCGATGATTATTATTTTAGAGCGACATTGCCCTGACGTGGATTTAGGGAATGCCAAATTAATTGATTACATAATCTCAGAGAATTGCTTCTATATCGAACCGGCTGAAGATGAGGATGCAGAATGAAACAAATAGTTTTTACTTACAAAATCCGCAACTGTGAAGAGTGTTGTTATTTCAGCAAAGTAGATACTTGCGAACATCCTAATAGTTTAAAAGACAAAACTGTATATGGTAACAAAGTTAAAGTTGGCAGAGATATAAGGCATGATCCCTCTAAAAGGGTCGCAAGATGGTGTCCGCTGGAGGATGCAGAATGAAGCCAAACTTTTGGACGGCAGATACCGCCGCAAGGTTCAGTGCAGCAAGCCCTGAATTTATGAGGGAACTCTATGTAACCACCTGTTTCGCAATCAACTGGTGGAGAGAGAATATGAGCCTGCTGGACCGGATAATTCTCAGGCTATTTCCCAATATCTCACCATTCTGCTTTTATGTTGAAGTGAAGGATGCAGAATGACACTGCCGGTCAACACCGTCATTCAGGGCGACTGCATCGAAGTCATGCAATCACTGCCCGAAGGGATCGTCCATTGCGTCGTCAGCTCCCCGCCGTATTTTGGATTAAGAGATTATCGAATACCTGGTCGGGTCTGGGGCGGCGCCCCTGAATGTAAGCACACTTGGGTTGATAGAGAGCCACGTCGTAATCGTTGGGCGGGCGATGTCGTTAACCCTGACAGCAAGCAGAAAACCAACGAGGGAACGTTGTACGACGCCTCCGGCGGTCAGACCTGTTCAAAGTGCGGAGCTTGGTTTGGTTCGCACGGGCTTGAACCGATGCTTGATTGTGGTGGTAATATTGTTGAATTAAGAGATGATTTAACAGACAAGGAGATAGAATTTGTCATAAACGAATTACGGAAGGCAGGAGTAGATGGCATATAAGCGTATAAAGAAAAAATGTCTTGAATGTGGGAAAGTTTTCATGGCTAACCCAAGCCAAACGACATGCTCTGTGTCTTGTAGAATGAAATATCATAATGATCCAGAAAGAAATCCTTCTAAAAGCAAAAACGCCAGAATCAAAATTAGCCAAGCCAGAAAAGGTAAGCCCACAACAACAGGGAGAATAATTCCTATAAGTCAGCGTAATAAAATATCAATGGCATTACAGGGGAATAAGTTGCCGGAAGATGTGAAAATAAAAATCCGTAATTATTGGACAGATAAAAGACGAAAAGAACATTCAGAAAAAATAAAATTGCAATTCGCTAATGGGCGCAAACCCTTATATGGCAAAGATAGTCCTAATTGGCGAGGAGGTCATAGTATTAAAAGACATCAAAGATATAAAACACCAGAATATAAATCTTATGTTAAAGCTGTGTTAAAAAGAGATAACTATACATGTCAAATTTGTGGTGCTCGTAACGGACATGGCAAAGCCATTTCTCTTCAAGTGCATCATAAAATACACTTCTGGCAAGATCCTGAGCTTGCTTATGATATAGATAATGGCATTACACTATGTAAGAAATGTCATCAAAAAGCACATAAAGGAATGAAAAAACCTAAACCCCCAGAGATAGATGAACAAAAAAATATTTTTAAAAAAATCGCAAGTTCCGCCCCACTTAATTAGATATTTTCAACGAAAACCGTGCCCAGATTGCTATATCTGCCACGAGGTTGAAGTCATGCGTGCCGTCCGGCGTGTCCTGCGTGACGACGGCGTGGTGTTCTGGAATCTTGGGGATAGCTATAATTCGGCAGCTTCTAATACAGATCAAATAGGTGGACGAAAAAAATCATTGGCTAATATGGGGCGGAATAAATTAACGAGTGAATTAAAGCCCCTTGACAAGTGCGGCGTGCCGGAGCGGGTTGCGCTTGCGCTTCAAGCCGACGGCTGGTATTGGCGGGATACCATTATCTGGGCTAAAGGCGAGTCGTTCAACCCCGACCGATCCGGTAGCGTCATGCCCGAATCGCAAAAAGGTAAACGATGGGAACGTCATCGGATTAAGGTGAAAAAGAGTAAACACGCTTCAGATCACAATATAAAAGGTGGCTATAAAAAGATGCTTGAAGATGCAAGCTGCCACAAAGGAATATCACCAGATTGGGTCGCTAAATGGCAGGACTGCCCGGGCTGCCCGAAGTGCGAAAAGACCGGCGGCTTCATACTCCGGCACGGCAACTGGCGACCGACGAAGAGCTATGAAGTCGTACTCATGCTCACCAAGACGAATAAGGCCTGGACTGACGGGGAAGCGGTGAAAGAAAATGTTAGTCAATTAGAATCAACGGCTAATCGCAAGTTGTATAAAATAAATTCTGCACCAAAATATAGTACTACTGATAATGCTAAACCGGAATTTTATAAAGAAACGAGAATTAATCCATCCTATCGCAACCTGCGCAACGTTTGGTCTATCAACCCTGAGCCGTTCAAAGGCGCACACTTCGCAACCTTCCCCTCCAAGCTCGTCGCCACCTGCGTCAAGATAGCCACCTGCGAACGTGGCGCCTGCCCCACCTGCGGTAAACAATGGGCAAGGGTGATTGGTGATAAAACAGTTATAAATATAAGAGGGAATAGTACCAAATCTGGTAAAAAAGGATTTCCACATGAAACAGGTTGGGATGATGAGATTTCCGCACAAGTTTCTTATCAAACTCTCGGCTACATGCCCACCTGCTCGTGCTATCCGACGCCGGACGACTGGGCTAATTGGAAGGAACACTACGACGCTCAAGAGACCGTACCGGCTGTCGTATTCGACCCGTTCATGGGATCCGGCACTGTTGCCCTGACCGCCCGACGGCTTGGACGCAGCTACATCGGCACGGAAATAAGCGAGGAATACATCGAAATCTGCAACCAACGACTTGAGCAAGAGGTGATGGAGATATGAGCCTTGAATTACAGCCCATTAGTTATAAGGATGCCTGTGAGTTCATTAAACAGCATCATAGTCATCATTTGTCGCCACAGGGTTGGAAATTTGGAGTTGCAGTCAATAACGGTGGATTTACGATTGTCGGTGTATTAACAGTTGGAAGACCAGTGGCTCGATATTTTGATGACGGATGGACATTAGAAGTTACAAGATGCTGTACGGCGGGATTTAAGGGTGCAGCTTCTAAACTCTATGGTGCAGCCCGTAGAGCGGTTTTTGCAATGGGCTATAAACGGTTAATTACTTATACGCTTAAAACAGAGAAAGGTACTTCATTAAAAGCTGCTGGATGGAAAATTATCGGAGAAGCAGGAGGAGGCACTTGGAATTGTAAATCACGTCCACGAGTAGATAAACATCCAACACAAACTAAACTGTTATGGGAAGCATAATCTGCAACCAACGTTATGGCGGGATAGGGCAAGGTGCGGCGGGGTCGGGAGCGTTATGGCGGGATAGGGCAAGGACAGGTTCGGCGATGAGGGGAGAGGCACGCTGGGGAGAGGTCAGGTTTGGCAGGGTAAGGCAAGGTTAAATAAATGACAAAAGAACAAGCTAAAAAAACTATTCAATCTGCGATTATAACTGCAATGCAGAACACAGCGTTGGAAACTGGACTTACCGCAGATAGAAGCGATAATTTAATACGGCAAATTATAAAATGTGTGTTTTATGATCCAAGTATTAAATGGGCAGTAAAAGAACTCTTACTTGAGGATTAAAAAATGAAACAGATAACATCAACGAGTTATTGGTATGGAGTCTGTAAATCACCGTTTAGGCATATCGAAATAGAGCTGGATTCGGGTCATCCTGATAAAGAGAAATGCCTTGAATATATGCGGAACAACGATAAAGAGAACCCATTCCAAGCGCATTATTCCCCATGGTTGGGTATTGTTCGAGGTCAAGTTATCGCTGATCTTGACGAAATAGAGGATTATCAACCATGATAAACGTGGTATTAAGGACAGGTCAGGCACGCAACGGAGAGGTTGAGTCCGGTAAGGCAAGGTAAGGTTAAATCAAAATAAAGGAAAACCACTATGAAAAGAGTGGCAGTATCAATTCAGGGGATAAGTCCTCTACTTCAACATCGTTATCCGCTTGAAAGTGAAAGCAAAGTGAAAACTAAGACTGTCTACAACGCCCAAGAGGATGCAGAAACAGCATTGTACCGCAATCTTGACGGTATAATCTATCAACCCTCAGAGCATATTAGAATGTCTTTAGTAGACGCTGCAAAGCAACTCAAGCGCAAACGAGGTACATTTTCTAAGGTATTCGGTGCAGGTGCAATAATTGTCGAACCCTTTGAAATAGAACATGAAACCCAGCATTGGGAATTGGATCAAAGACCAGTCGTTATCCAGAAATCCCGTATTGTGCGAACTCGTCCTCGCTTCGATAAGTGGTCATTATCGTTCGAGGTCGAATATGATGATACCATTATAGATAGGGAAGTGCTTTATGAAGCATTTCAGATAGCCGGTAAGTTCTCAGGTATCGGAGACTATCGACCACAAAAAGGCGGTCCCTTCGGTCGGTTTATTGTAACGAAATTTGAAGATGTCTGAGGTTAGGTAAGGCTGGACATGATGTGGTTTGGCGAGGCACGGCGTGGCAGGGTGCGGCGAGGCACGGCAGGGCAGGGTTTAACAATCGAAGAGGAAGAGGAATGAAATGGAGAAATGGGAACGATTGACCGATAAAAGAGTACGGGAACTATACCTTGATTGTGTAGATAAGTTACTGGAAAATTCAACAGGGTCACCTTGCTATGATTCTTTCAAAGTGTGGGAGATTTATATTATGCTGGATGAAATCATTGATCATATAAAATCTATTTTTAATGGTGGTAAAGATGAATTAAGTAATCTCCAAGTTCTTTGTAAATCATGTAATAGTAAAAAAGGCGCAAAAAATGTGTTACACAGAGAAACTGAGGATAATTAAATAATGGCTCGCCCAACACTTATCAATCATCGCAAGTTTCGACGGTTATGCGCTTTAACTGGATTAGACGAACCAACTATACTTGGACACCTTGAGTTTTTATGGATGTCCGCTTATGAATCCGGTGATGACTTTGTCGGTGATTCCGTTGATGTAGAACTTGCTGCTCGGTGGAAGGGCGAGCCTGGCGTTCTAACAAAAGCATTACTTGAATGTGGAGGGGATGGTATGGGCGGATTTATTGATGCTGTAAATGGCAGTCAATTTATCATCCATGATTTATGGGATCACGCCCCTGAGTATGTTCAAAAAAGACTCAAGCGTGAACTCGAAAGAAGGGAGAGAGGTGAAGCAAGGAAACGTCAATACGTTTCACGTGAAAGACCTTTGACTGCCGAATGGCGGGCTAAGGAAGACTTAGGCAACCTAAATAAAGATATAGGCAACTTTAGGCAGAATAAGGCAGAATTAGGCACGCCTCCCGCACCCGCACCCGCACCCGCACCCGCACCCACACAAAAAAGCTCGGCGACGAAACCAAAAACCGTTTCGTCACCGAAGCTTAAATATTTTGAACAATTTTATCTTGAATATCCAAATCATTCAGAAAAACCACTTGCGAGAGGCGTATGGATCAAGAAAAACCTTGGGGAAAAGGGTGAGATGATTTTGGAAAGTCTGAAAAAATGGAAGAAATCTAAACATTGGCAGGATGGATATATCAAGGGAATTGTGAAATGGTTAGAGGGTGAATGTTGGAATGACGAGATACCAAGAGGTGCTGTCAAGAGCGAGGCATTAGCGAAAAAAGAGAGAGAGGATGCTGAACGGCAGAAGGAAAGGGTTGACAAGTTCCGTGCCAACCGTGAAGCTGCACAAGCGGGGAAGATGAATGGCAAATAAAGACGTTATAATCCGACATAATTCTGAAGCGGAAGCAGGAGTTATCGGATGCTGTCTTGCTAATAGTCAGGCTATGGCTGAGGCAAGCGGGTTGCTACAACCGGAGTATTTCTATGATCCCCGTCGTCAAAGGATATTCGCGGTTATGCTTGAGTTGTGGGAAAGTGGGAAACCCATTGACCTTATTGCGGTTTCGGACATACTTCAGAATCGTAAGAAGTCCCGTGAGGCTGGTGATTTCGAGGAGGTTGTAAGTTGCAGTGTTGTTAGTACGGGGATGTGGATTAATCGTTATCATTGGATTGTGAGGGACGCATATTTACACCGGCAGACTATCGCAAAACTTGATGAGGCGAAATTTAATCTGAATGAGGACGGCAGTGATCCGGATGCTTTCCTGTCTGGGATTATTGATAATATGATGACTTTGAAACAGCATACGAAGAGCGGTTCTCATGTTTATAAGGCTTCTGATTTGACAGAACAGAACTTAAAGAATGTTGTTGAGCGTATTGATTCTTACAATGCTGGTAAAATCACCGGAGTACCTTCAGGTGTTGATGAGTTGGATGCGTTGACCGGTGGTTTTCGACCAGGACAGATGATAGTTATAGCGGGGCGCCCATCGACCGGAAAAACAGATTTAGGCGTGAATTTAGTTATGAATGCAGCGGTAAGAGGTTATTCTTCACTTTTTATAAGTCTTGAAATGTCTGCTGAGGACGTTTGGGTACGGGTTTCATCACTATTCACAAATATTTTCCGTCAAAAGCATTTTAATGGCACGCTATCAGACTTTGAACTCCAGTTGTTAAGTCAGAGTACGCGAAAACTATCAGACTTACCGATAATCGTTGCCGATGCGCCCAGGATGGGGATTGCGGACATTCGCTCAATCGCTCTTGAAGCACAGCATCGGATCGGCGCTCAGATTTTAATCGTAGACTATGTCGGGCTGGTTAGTCCGCCTAAAGGGAATATGACCAGGGAGCAAGAGGTTGCCAAGATTAGTGCGGGGTTGAAGTCGATTGCCCGGGAACTGAATATACCTGTTATCGCTATCTCACAACTCAGTAGGGCTGTAGAAAGCCGGAATCCGCCAATACCTCGTCTGTCCGACCTGCGGGATTCTGGCGCCATCGAACAGGATGCCGATGTTGTAGTCCTACTGTATCGAAAGAGCTATTACGACAAAGATATATCTGACGATAGTTTACGATTGGACATTGCCAAGTGTCGGAATGGTCAGACCGAAGTTATTGAAGGAGTACCTTACAACCGCGGTACCGGTCGGGTGGGTGAAGCGAGTCATAATTTTGGTACAAAACAGACACTTACTAAGAGCGTGAAAGATTTACAATATAAGGAGTTGGTTGAAGATGAAGCCGCATTTTAGACTTAAATTTGCAGATTGGATATTTGCAATGCAAAACAAGAAGGTCGAATCTTTATTCAACCGCGTTCATAGGGAGGAAGTATCTCATATACAACAGGAGATTATTGCAGCTAAGAAGCAGGTGAACCGACTCGTCCTCTTATGGAGGAGCTTCTTTGGCTTCAAAAACTTCAGCAACGTTGCCTTAACAGGGTAAGTCTTGGAAATAAAAAGGAGTAAGTGATGAGTGTAAGAGAAATTGAACACCAAAAAACAACATTTAAGATATTGATTATAATAGTCCTTGTTGTTTTTGTAATAGGTACTATTGTTGGTTATGTATGGGGTCGTATCCATGCAGATTATTTATCTCAAGCCAGCAACGAGCCTGAGATGGTAGAATTAGGAGTCTTAGCTACGGAGTTTAAATTGATACTTCCAGAATTTAAGATAATTTCATCAGACACAGTAGTAACCGATACTGCTATCGTAACTACCGTTCATTGTGAGTTTACGTTTAGTTGGGCGGATACTCGCTTTGTGGAATTAGAAGAAATAGAGACCACCTCAAAGGCTTACACGCCTGAAGAGGCTGAAAAAATTAAGAAATGGCTAAAGGATTAACCAATGGATGCGCAAGACATTGAAGATATGAACACGTTGGTTGACCGGTGTAATGCGTTTGGGGATTGTTAAAAAAGTAATTAATGCTGTGAAATATGGCAATTCAACACGCCCGTACCTGCGAGAGCTTGCTTGGCTCTTGAAACTTCAGCAACGTTGCCTTAACAGGGTAAGTCTTGGAAATAAAAAGGAGTAACCGATGAAGCTTTACAAATTGACGGACAAGAACGATCAGACCCGTAATAATTGCCAGTGGGGAGAGGGGGTTACGGTCGAAACGTCCGGTGATGGTGAATTATGTAGTGCGGGCTTCACCCATTGGTATACTTCACCGTTACTGGCGGTTCTGCTGAATCCAATACATGGCAATTACTATCTTAAAACCGCTCATCTTTGGGCAGGTGAAGGTGAGGTTATTAAAGACAATCATGGTCTTAAGGTGGGCTGTAAGAAGGCAACCACACTTTGCCGTATTTCACTACCTGAAGTAACATTAGAACAGAAAATTGCATCTGGGATTCTTTGCGCAAAGGAAGTCTATGATGTTAAGGCTTGGAATAATTGGGCGGATAAATGGCTATCCGGCGAAGATCGTTCGCGAGAATCTGCGAGGGTTGCTGAGTTTGCTGCGGAGGCTGCGTTTGCTACGGAGGCTGCGTTTTCTGCTGCGAGGGCTGCGGAGGCTGCGTTTTTTGCTGCGGAGGCTGCTGCGGAGGCTGCGGAGGCTGCGAGGGCTGCGTTTGCTGCGAGGGCTGCTGCGAGGGCTGCGAAGGCTAAACCGCTCAATCTTCAGGCTATTGCAGAAAAGGCAGTCAGGGAATACTGATGGATAAGTCAGAAATTGAAGATATGAACACGTTGGTTGACCGGTGTAATGCGTTTGAGGAAGAGAACGCCGAATTACGCAAACGTAATATCTACCTTGAGAGCGTGCTACATAGGCTTCAGTTTACGCTCCGGTACGATCTTGAATTAATCGAAAATACAATCGGGAAGGAGGAAGACAATGGAACAGCGTAAAGTCGGCTGGGAAGAGGCACGGCAAATTTGGAGGTTAAAATGAAAAAGATTCAACTTACACAAGGCTACAATGCAATTGTAGATAATGCTGATTATGAATATCTAAATCAGTATAATTGGCATGCTTATCGTAATGGGAATATGTTTTACGCAAAAGGCTGGGTTAATGGGAGACGAACACTTATGCATCGCTTGATTTTAGGTATAGTAGATAAGTCTAAAATTTGTGTTGATCACATTAATCGCAATGGTTTGGATAACAGAAAATGTAACTTACGGGTAGCTTCCAAAGCTCAGAATATGTGGAATAGCCATAAAAAATCTTACTGGAGAGGCTATCCAGTATCGTCGCGATATAAGGGAGTTACGTGGCATAAAGACACTAAGCGTTGGTTGGCGCAAGCTGTTTATAACAGTAGACATCATCATCTTGGTCTTTATGATACCGAAGAGGAAGCTGCCCTTGCTTACAACATATTTGCTAAAGAATATTATGGTGAGTTTGCGAGATTAAACAACGTTAAAGAGCCGCCAGAACCCGAACCAAGTGTTGAGGAACGGCTGACGGAAGCGGTAAAGATAATGGAAAAAATGAGTTTAAGACTTTACCGAAAAGATGAAGATTACTTTTATAGTCCTAAATTAGAAGGTAAAACATTATATAGTCAGGTATATAAATTCCTCGCTCGTGAGGACAAGATCAGAGAGGTGGGCAATGAAGTTCAGGGCTGAAGTGGGTGAAATGAACACAACCATTGCGAGGGGGCACATCAGTTTCAAAACCGACATGAATAAACTTGAAGCGAGTTACGCTGAACACCTGCGTAAGCTTCAACTTGTTGGTACAATACATAGTTTCAGTTTTGAACGACATAACTTAAAGCTTGCTGATAAAACATATTATAAACCTGACTTTGAGGTCATGCTTCCAGATGGTCAGATAGAATTTCACGAGGTTAAAGCATTCGCAGTAAAACTTGGCAAGATGTTAATTAAAGATGATGCTGCGGTAAAGATTAAAGTTGCCGCATATCAATTTCCTCAATATGTGTTTAAGTATGTAACACACGATAAAACAGTTGGCTGGGTGATTAAGCCCCTGCCACCACACAAGGAGGAGTGATGGAATATGATGTTATAATAAAATATGATTTTCAATGTGCTCCAGACAGGCGAGAGATACTTGAAATGATTCGGGATAGAGAAATTATGCGGATAAAGAAAGGAATAGCAACTCCTGAAGGTTGGGCACGGATAAAATATATAACAAGAATACGCGGAAGATACGATAAGCTTGTACCTGTCAAAAATCCAAACGGATTATTATTAGAATTTCAATCGTTGCCAATATATAATCCGGAGCCGGTGTTGAACAAACAGGACGAATGACATGAGAAAACGGTATATTAATATCCATGAAATTAGAAAGATACGTAAATATAAGTATGAGAACTCTGTCTATAAGTTATTCCGGCGAGAAGCCAAACGCGGGAACCCGCCGCCATTACCACGATTCCCCGATGCGCGCTTCAAAATGTGGGATCGAGTTGAAATGATCCGCTGGTTGTCGAAAATAAGCTAAGAAAGCCCGCCGGTTAAAGCGGGCTCTCTTTTCACCGGCTGCTGTGTGTGTGTTAGCCGGCTTGGTTAAGTTCTTTCTCCCTTCTTCTTCAGGTCACTAGTTTACGTTCAAGCTTTTCCAGTTGCCCCCTATAGAAATGCGACGGGGACGCTGCCCCGCGCTCCCATAGCGATATGGTGTTCGACACACAACGCCGGTTTAGCTTGCGGGCAAGCTCTTCCTGCGTCAGCTCCAGCGCCTGGCGTAACGCCCTGACACGCTCTGGTGTCCATGTGTTTTTCAATTCAAGCTCCTTTCAAACTGTCGTCCAGGACGGATCGTATCCACTCCGCTTCCGCCTTACCGACCGCATTCTCTAATTCGGGGTGAGTCTCAACAATGTCTGGGCGAATTTCCACCACCCTCCGCCAGCGATCATCTGATACAAGCTCGCTGTCGTCAAGCTCGAAACCCGCATTATCCCAATAGGATTCTGCGATTACTTTTCCAGAGTTTTCCTCGATCCAGATGTGTGCAACCTCGGAATCCATTGAGTTGCTCCGGTAGATTCTCATGTCACTCTCCTAATTTAGTAAGGTAATGATTGCCGGTTGCCCGACGTGATGGTTACCTATCAAGTTAGAGGGTATTCTGCGACTTGTCAACACAAATTACACTAATTTGTGTAGTCGTCGAATAAAATGTATACTCTTACAATCAATTATAATATCATACCTTACATCCTATTTAACACCATTCCAGTCTGAAATTCATCCCTACCTGCTTTTCAATGGCAACGACTTTGCAGTCAGAAGCGCCATCAAAGCAAATACGAGAATAGAGCCACATAGCGCAAATTCAATCCTGTCAAATAATTGTATAAATCTGACCCTAAAATCAACCCATTTCAAAAAGTACACCCCAAAAATCGAAAGATTTTTTTCAAAACTGTTGTTAATTAATACTATATCTATGCACTTAACAAAAAATTAAAGTGTCCCTGAGTGTCCATAGCGTTGTTTAGCTATGACTTGGTGTGCTTATTTATGCCAGACTCTTCAACGAGTTTCGCTTTTTAATTAATTAATAACTAAACCAAGAGTAATTAAGTGAGTAAGTAAAGTATTATGAAAAAGACTGGTAGAAATAGTAAATATGATGAAAGCTTTCCTGGTATTGCTTTAGCTAAGTGCAGAAAAGGTGCAACTGATGAAGATCTAGCTGAAGTGTTCGGAGTTTGTGTAGCTACGATTAATAACTGGAAGAACGAACATTTAGAGTTTTTAGATGCCTTGAAGAATGGCAAAGATAGAGCAGTTGCAGAGGTTGAGAATGCGTTGTTTAAGTCCGCAACAGGTCATTACTACGAAGAAGATGCCATTATCAGGGTTAATAAAGATAAGCAGGAGGTTGTTAAGATTACAAAATATGTTTATCCAATGATTAACGCTCAGATATTCTATTTGAAGAACAGGGCATCAAAAGAATTGCATGACCGGAAGGAAGTTGATATTGATGGTGATATTGGTTTTACAGCAGTCATAATGCGTGTGATGGAGGAAATGGAAGCAAGCGGGGAGTTACCCGGCAAAGACAGCAACTTGCTTGAAAACAAGGGTTAAATCAAAGTGTGTTTACATAAGGAGGAAATTTCAAATGCGTAAGTTTTTAATCTTCGCAATGTTGGCAATGCTGATTGTAAGTCCGGCGTTAGCTTCAAAGCCCAGTACTCCAATTATTGGAGAAATGTACGGTAACGACCTGCATGGTACGTCGGTTAGTCCCGTCCAATGGGGTGTTATGGAAGGAAATCTTTCAGGGGCGACACAGTTTGCGTGTCCATACTTCGCTGGAAGAGGCGATGACGCTTATAATCAGGGTTGGAAAGTCTATCTACTGACCGGTGGGACAAACACAACTGCTGGAACAGTAGTTGACATTACTGACTATGTATCTGCCACTGGCACGTTTACGACTGTGTCTGCTGGTGCCAACTACGACAACGGTGATCCGTTTCTGTTGGTCTTTGAGGGACTTGGGCAACAAGGAAATCCGGTAACAATAACCAATTATGATCAACCATTACCTGGTTCAGACCACGTTGATACTCTTTTTATATTCCAGGGTCCATGGCTAATCAACGAAGTTGTTGGTCATGTTACTACGGTGATAGGTACTGGTGCAAACAACGCTAAACTTTCAATAGTGAATGCTGGTACAACTACTGATATTTGCGCCAACCTTGACATTGACGCCGATGCTAAAAATTCGTGGTATCTCATCACTGGGACGTTTGTTGATGCCATGGTTAATAGTGCAGCGAAAGTACCGCTTGCGGGAGCGCAGGCGGGAGGAATTCGTTTAGCCCCTGGTGATAACTATTTAATAATAACCACCAGCGCAACTAAGGCTGGCGAGATCTCTTGGTCAGTTAATGCTACGCCGCTTAGCTCTGATGCAACAGCCTTCGCGTTTACTGTTGAGTAGATGCTTCCCAAAATGGCTCTCCAGCGGTCGCACGTAGAAGGCATTGTCCGTGGTGCTCACCGTTTGCTGTATCCGATGCGGTATTATACACCACATCGTGGACAGAAGCCTTTTCACTATTCCACAAAGCCAATTATAGTTCTTTCTGGTGGAAACCGGTCAGGCAAGTCCGAAGCCAGTTTATCCGAGGGAGCTTGGGCTGTCACTGGTACTCATCCGGTTAAGGGCAAATACCGTCCATCCACCGTCAATGATCCATTTCTGTGCAGGTTTATCTCCCATCCCGATGCTCTTCGTGAAGTTATACAGACGAAACTCAAACTCAAATTGCCACCGGGTTCGATTAAGCGTAGTGTTCGCAATCAATCTGGTAAATATGATGATTTCTGGGAGTGTCGAGGTAAGGGCTGGTGGTCTTTGATTGATTTCAAAAGCTGTCATCAAGATCCGGGGATGTTTGCTTCTGTTCCACGTGATTTAATTCTGTACGGCGAGCCGGTGTCTGAAGCAATCCGTAACGAGAACTCTATCAGGATAGGTACTTCCAAGTATGGATTACGGGAGATATTTGACCTGACACCGCTTGAGGGTGCTAACTGGATGTGGCAAACGTTCTTTGAGGGCGGTACGACGCTTAAAACACTTAATAATGTTGATTACTTCAAGATGAGTATTTACGACAATGCTGTGTCAAATGGTGGTTACCTCCCGGATACTGAGGTTGATCGTATTGTTGAAGATTTGAAGCGAGATCCGCTTGAATACAGGGCGAGAGTATTTGGTGACTTTATTCTGACATATCGTAATATCATCCCGAACTATGATCCTACTGTACACATTGTTAATCCATCTGGGTGGTCTTGGTGGGTTGATGGCTACAGACCATTGATGGGTGTTCTTTACATCTCTTGTGATCCACACGATGCACGACCGGACTTTCTACAGTACTGGGTGGTAGTGCCTGACGGGACTTTTTACTTGATCGACGAGTCTCCGAATTATATTAAGGGCAGATATCAAGGGCAACCTGCGGAGTTGATACGTGAAGGTCCAGTCGAACCTGAAGTGCTTATGCGAGAGATGATTACCACGGCTAAACACATTGGTTTACCCGTTGGTGGCTTAGGCATGGATCCTCATTTCGGTCGTAAGACTTATCGCGACAGCCACGTACAAGTAGTAGAGATGTTCAATAAGGCAATCAACAAGATAGATGTATCATTCCCGAAGTTTCGGTTAGTTGTTCCTGAGAAAGACGATCAGGGTGAGCTTCACGCGGGTCATAAGTCTATACGACAACTGCTTTATTACGATAAGAATCGGAAGATTACGAAGGGTAATAGCCCTGGAATGTTTTTAACGGAATTGTGTCAGAACACTCACCGAGCACTATTGAATTACCGTAATGAGTTGCCTTCAGACCGGGAGGGAGCTGATGCTGTTTCTGAGAAACCGCAGGAGTTATATAAACACTATATGGATTGTATTAGATATTTTCTGGCAATGAATCCTCAGTATTATGATCCTGCTGCATACGGTAGGGCACTTGAACCACCCAGTGCGGCGGCGGCATAATGAGACTATGGACTGACGACAATCAGCCGTATGATCCTCGCACGAGTTATGGTCCTACTAATGATGAAAAAACAGTAGCCAAACTATTGCAGGTTTGGAATCATTGTAACATTGAATATCGTGATTTCTTACGTCGCCAGCTTCAAGTTAACGAGGCATTAGCCGATAGACCTTGGACGACAGAAGAGTATGATTACTTTAAGCAGCAGAACCGTGATCCGTTGCATATACCGATTATGCGAATATATGAGATGCACGTATCTGGACTTCAGCGCACATCGAGGTCAAATTTCAGGGTTAATCCGGTAGACCAAGAGTCTGATCCTCAACTTTCTGAATTCGTTGGTGACGTTCTGAATAGTGTGTCATATAATAATCACATGCCTGCGGTTGAGTCGATGGTTTTCAATGATGGTCAATGCGGTATCGGGAATTGTCATGTGTTTGAATCTTATGATGAAGACCCTATGGGCGAAGTGCGGGTTGAACATGCCGATTGGGCTTCAGTTTACTACGACACCGAAAGTAGTAAACCTACAATGACGGATTGCAGGTATGTAGCTACGGTTAGGTATTTTACTGCCAATGAGTTGCGTAATATGTTCATGAATAAGGTTAATCATCTGCAATTCAACGAAGATGAGTTTAAGGAGTGGTGGAATAACCTCCAAGGTATGATAGCTAATGTATTCAGCATATCAGGTCATATTGTAGATCGCCAGAATGGTTTATTTGCAGTGCTTGAACTCCATGAACGAGTGAAGCAACGTGAAAAGTATGTCATTGATGTTGCAACCGGACGGATGATGGGTAAGTTTGAAGCTGGCGATAAGAACATGGAGTTATTTCATCAACTTATGCCAACCGCGGCTATTGTACCACGGATGAAGACCTATATGAAGGTAACTCGTGTATTGCCATATATGAATGTTGTTCTGGAAGAGAGCATGAAACCTTACGGGACTTATGGCTATATCCCTTATCTTTCAAGGCGTGTCGGTGATACAAGGATTCCGAAATGTTCGAGTTATATGTATGGTATTTTGGGATTGCAACGCGAGGTCAACTTAAGGCATTCCAACATTCAGGAAATCATAGTCAGGTCAATACGTGGTGGTTCCTGGGTGTTCGACCAAGCTCTACTGACTCAGATGGATGCAGAAGGTAATAAAATCGGCAAGAATTATTATGTTGACGATCCAGAAAAAGTTCCAAAGGCAATATCTGACAGGACATTACCGTCAGGTCTGGCATATCTTGAGGAAGGTTCACTGCGGATGTTTGAATTAACAACCGGTTTATCGGTACAACCGATGGGGAAATCTGAATTTGCCGGTGAATCGGGGATACATCGTGCTGAGAAGCGCAAGGAGAGCCAAACCACACTTTATCCGATGCTGGAAGCGTTTGATCATCAGCGTGCGCTTGTCGGTGAAGCTATTTTGGACAGGATTGTAAATCAACTCACTATACCTCGAAGTATGAGGATTGTCGGTAATGACGAAAAGGTTGATTTTCAATGGATTACACAAGAGTTAATTAATCAACTCAAGGATATAAAACGTTGGGATATACGGATTGAAGAGGGACCGTTTGCCGTTACACAAAAGCGTGAGCAGCAGTTAGAGCGACTTGATTTGTTTGAATTAATGGCAAGGACGTTTAGTCCAAAGGTATTGAAGCCAGGTGATCTTCTTATTGGTTCAAGTCTTCCAAATTCTAAGGAAATAGCGACCCACGCTGATGAACGTTGGTTGGCATTACTTGAAGGTGAAGGCGGGGAGCCAGTACAGTGAATAATTTTGGTATAGGTGATGATGATGTTAGACTGGGATGAGGTTTTCGGCAGGCTGTGGGATGCTGTTATTTCGTTGGGTTCGATGGGATGGTGGCGATGGGCGCTACTTGTTCCCTGCATTGTGATATTATGGTTGTGTCTGCGAGAGCTTGCAGATGCGCTTAAGTGGACGAGGCATTCGACTTGACACATCCTAATTGGTGGAATGAAGAAAGGAAGACAGTCAAGCGGATTGAAAAAGAATACAAACAAAGAGGTTGAAATGTTAGAACCAGCAGAAGTATTTGATAACGGATTAAGAGGTAATCCAGAAGATGAAAAAATACATATTGAATTTATGAATAAATTTGCAGAAGTAGTTAGAAATTCAGTAACTTATGAAATTTTGAAAGATACTGAATATGTAAAGGAATTATTACGCAGAAAAAGAAATGACTAAGCGGTTATTCGGCTTACTTGCTTGCAAGCCCGAATAGTGGCTTTTCATATACAGCGGCTTACTTCTAACGAAGCCCGCACAATTGAATGACGGCTTACTTGCTTGCAAGCCCGTCGAAAGGAGACAATATGTCACCAGAAAATGAAGGTCTTGACATTCTGGGGATTGAACCGGATGAATTGACCGACGAGGACAAGGCTGCGCTTGAAGAAGCGAAACGCCTTGATAGTGAAGAGGGTGGTGAGACCGACGTCGTGAAAAAGGTTGATGACACCACTTCTCAAACAACAGATACGAAAGCTGACGAGGAACTTAAAATTGACTGGGATGTCTTTGAAAAAGAAGACGATCCCTATCATAAAGTTGCTCTGAAGGTTCGTGATCTGATCGGTAGCGATCCGGTAGGGGACGAGAAACATCCGCACCATAAGGTTGTTATCGATAACCAGACCGCCGCAAGACAGGCGAAACAGGAATTATCCGACGCCCGCAAGGAGCTTGAAATTCAGCGACGTATTAATGAATTGCTACTTGACAAGGGAGTTCGCTCAGGTGCAGGTATTCAAGATACTCCAACAGGTATGACCTATGAAGAGGCTATTGAAGAGGGCAAGCTCGATGAGTATATCGCGAATACCGTAAAAAGCCAGTACGATAAGTACCAGGAGACCCATCTTCAGCAGCAGGAAAAGCAGCAATGGGAGCATGAAAAGAATGAATTTGCTTCCAAACATCCTGATGTAGATATGGATGCTTTTATCCAGAAGCACGAATATCACGATTTTGATAAGTGTCTGGTGCTTGATACTGTTGAAAGTGGTGGCGGTCTGGACAAGATGCTTGCTGATGCCAAAGCACAGGGCATCAAAGAGGGTCTTAAGAAAGCAGCGGCTAATCTTCGTGGCAAAATAGGCGAAGGCGAGACGGAGCTTAATAATCAGACTGGTACAGCCAAGTCTGAAATTGATGCTGAATTTAAGGAACTTACCGTGGATCAGATCCGCAAACTGTCGCCTGAAGAGCAGGATGTTTATGTCAGAGGGCTTCAGGAGGAAATGAAGAAAGGTAGGATCCCTGAATCAGACATAATAATGGATTGGTTTAATTAATGATCTAACCGGAAACTGAAACGGGGCACCCCGGCAAGAGTAACCCCGTTCCAATTGTGTGTTCACAAAGAAGGATTTTGATGTCCTCTCTGTGTTTTGGAATATAGTGAAATCGTATTCCAGATTCAAGCATTTGGTAAATCCGGTTGGGTTGAATATGAAAGGATTTACACATGGCAATGAGTATGTCACGTACAGCGTCTCAGAATGTAACGTTGTACGCCGCAAAACTTGAACGACAAAAGCGTCAGAAGTTCATACTCAGCCGGTTTACCTATGCTACGAAAGAAGTTACTGAAGCACAAGCGGCAAAAGGTCAGTGGCCCGCCATACCCGATAACGCTATCGGCGTGAAGATTCCCTATCCCGGTGCATACACCGGTAAGGGTATCAAGGGTGGTGGTGACCACTATGAAATTCCGATGCTGAATGCCCTTGTTGGGCAGGGTGTTTCAGGTGATACACCCGTAATTGGAACCGGTGGCGAAGACTCACTGGATTACTGTCCGATATATGTCAATCAGAAACGGTGGGAACATCAGTTGAAGGTTGGCACAATGCCGGAAATCCGTGAGGGCGCGTGGGCTGAACAGATGGCGCAGCAGTGCGGTCCGCAATTGATGGACTTGATGATGCGTTGGCAGGCATGGTATGCAATTGCGTATGCCCTGAATTATGGGTTTTCGCAGCATATCGTCGGGGCTGGCGAGGGTGAGTTCGCCATTGACGAACGCTTCCATCCGAACCTGTGCGTACCGGGTAATCCGCAAGGTACTGGCGATGGTTATCGGTACACAACTTGGAGTGCAACTCCGGCAACATATGAATCGGCACTGGCTAAAAACATAGCTCGTGTGGCTGAAGGTGGATCTGACCATCAGATGTCAGCTTCATTGCTACAGAAGATGGAAGGTGAAGCAGAAGAATTGCGTCTTGAACCGCTCGAAGTCGGTGGAGATGAGTTATACCCATGTCTCTTACATAGGGATCAATGGGTACAACTGCTTCAGGATGCAACCTTCAGACAGTCGTTACAGAACTGGATGGCTCCAAAGAATGACCAGGCTGAGGTTTATTTCAAGAGTAAACCGGCAATTTTTTCAAAGCTGGCAATCTTTGTCGGTTCGTTCGGTCCGAGTGAGATTTATTCACACAAGGGCGATGGCGATCTGACGACCGAGGTAACGGCAGGTAATGCAACAAAGGTTGAGTTCGGACCTTTGACAACTGCATGTGCGGAGAGGGACTTGACCACGCCGACGATCTTTCGTCATCAAGCCGGTGGTACATCCAAGCACCTGCGCTGTAAGCAGGGTTGGATATTCGGTAAGAAAGCATGGCTTGGTATCGAAGCCAGGGCACCGAAATTCCACGTTGATGAATGGGACTATGAGAACAAGAAGGGTAAAGCTATATCCTGGGTTGGTGGATTCGCTCGTAATGATTCTTACGACAGCGTAGCCTCACCCACCACGGTAGAGAATACGTCTTCAATCCCGTTCGTAACTGATTCACCAAACGATTAGGGAAAGGAGACAATATAATGGCTGAACCTACTTTTTCCGGTACACCAGGGAACGGACCGGCAGTAACGCTGTTAGATGCAACCAATACATCCGGCGCTGCTGACGACCTTTACACCGATCATGGTTACAGATGTGCCGTTATTCACAGGATTACCAAGCCGAATGATAACACCTACAAAGAATACCATGATATTATGGGAGAGGGTGCTCCTTCGGCTGTGGCAACATACGACGATGCACCACTTGGCTCAGTTTATCATAATCTGAGCGGTGGTGATGGTGTCTGTATGTATTTAAAGGAAAGTGCTGGTGCCACAGGTTGGGCGGCAGTAACAACTGGTAGCGAGGCTTAAACGCCTGAAATCTAATCTGGGGGCGGCTTTCGGGTCGCCCTCAGCACATTTAACACGAGGCAATCATGGTGGTTGTAAAACCGGCTGCTGGGCACATCGAAATTCCGACAGAAGAGCTGATAGAAGAAATAGTCTGTCGAGGATATGCAACGCCTTTGAAGCGTGAATTGTGGTCACAATTCTATGGTGAATTGGTAACACTACAGCACGAGGTAGCACGGTTGCGGACAGAAACACCGGAAAGGATACGTGAACAACAACTCTACACAATTATCGGTGAACTGGCAGGTATTCAACAGGGGATTGAACAAATGGTCGATCGCCAGAAGGATATTAAGGTTATCGGTCGTGAAATCCTCGTGTTTCGTGAGGAAGTCTCCTCCATGATAGAACAGGTCGAAAAACTAAGGAATTCCAATGATTGACAAGAACACAATCTGGATTAAGGCGATTACACCACCGTACGGAAAGGTGAAGTATGATGGTGAAGTAATCGACACCGGCAAGGATGGCGAGAAGATATTTACGCTTCCCGAGAAATTTGCGCTCGCCAGGCTGAGAGTATTCGGCGATATGTTTCAGCGAGTAACACTGCCGGACGAGGTTATGGAACTCATAGACGCTAATAAATCTCTACGGAAAGAGATTAAAGCACTTAAGAAAAGACTGGAGCCTAAGCCCAAGTCAGAATCAGCACCCGACACAGAGCCAGAGTCTAAACCCGATTCAGAACCAGCAGAATCAGCATCTGAGCCAGAATCAACATCAGATACTGAGTCAGAACCAGTAGCAGAGCCAGAGCCTGAGCCAAAATTGAAGCGTAAGCGTGGCAGACCGGCTAAAAAGTCGAAGAAAAAGAATAAGTAAATTACGATGGCGATAACCTTTGCCGAAATACTGACACGTTTTCGTTATTCAATCAACGATCACGAGGCGCCTTACGATGTCGATCCAAGCGATAGTCTCGGTCTGGTGCTTTATTGGACTAATACTGCGGTTGCCTGGATAAACAGGGAAGTGCCTCATCTTCAGTCGGATGATACTATTGCTGGTAACGCGGTGAAGTACAACTTTGATCTGAATTCTGATCTTGATAATAATTCAGACTTTATGAAGCTACAGTTGATTACGGTAGAAGGCTCGAACGGAAGAAGGATAGTCAGACACCCGCAGGGTATCAATTATATCAGACAGATACGATCAACCAGCAACGGTATTCAAGCCGGTACGCCGTTTCACTATGCTTTGAAGGGTCTGTATGACATTTACTTCGACGCGATACTTGGTACAGGTAGTTCGTTTAAGATTGACTACTGGGCGAAACAGCCCACCCTTGTAGCCGAGCCAGGCGAGGGTGAAACAGATAGTCCGACAGCGCCGCTTGATGAGAGTTGGACTAAACTCATCATTGCGGCTGTTAAATATGCGGCTGCCGAAGAGATAGGTGGTGAGCTTGGTGATAGAATGCTGGTTGAGGCAAATCTGTCTCTATTCGGGAAACCGAATGACCGCTTTGACATTGGTGAACTTAAACGTTTTGAAAACTACATCCGGTCACTTGGATTGTTTGAAGAAGTTGACGGTATACCATACAGCGAGCTTGGCGCATCTTCACCGCAGAGCGCGATAAACGATTACACCGAAACCGACCCGTGGGCATGATATGCGACGTAAACCCGACATAGATATTTCGATCATGCCTGGTACAAAACGGCAGGCAGAACGAAGCGATAAACCTCCACACTATCCTTCATATTCAAAGAATGTGATACAACCGAGGGTGGGAGTGCTTACACGTCGTCCCGGGACAGAACTTGCTTATCCTGACAGGGGTAATGAATACCAATATACCACACCCGAAATACAACGCCATCTTGATACTACTCCAGATGTTCCAGGTAATGATGAGATATTTTATAATTCCCATAAACGCAAGACAATAGCACTCGGCAAGAGTGGCACTACGCATTATGTATTTGCTGGTAAAGTTCACAGCCATGATGTATCGGCAGAGTGGCAGAGGCTTGAAATTCATCGCGGTAAATTGGGTTCGGATGGTGTAACAGTATTCTGGGATAGAGACTATACTTTCAGCACTACTTATGGTAAGATTGACCATGCTCTTGGCAGTCATCAGCATATTTATTATTCAATGGTTATGAATGCCACGATGGATAGTCTTTATATTATCATATCGAAGCTTGATAGTCTGGAGGCTCTACACTCGGTTATTGATGTAGTTGTTTTGACTGATCTTTACGAAGATGCTTGGGGTGAGGATGGTGTTGCTAATTTTCCAACGTGGAGTTCGGTAGGCACGATTGTTAGCACTGATAATGAGGATGGTAAATGGGCAACCCAGGATGTTGATATTGAAATTGAAACAAACGGTGATCTTCACGTGGTTTATGGATGGTGGGATCAAACCCGCGTTGGCGTGAAGGAATGGTTAATCCATTACGATAAGTATGTCGCGGGATCGTGGACTTATGGGAGTTATGATACGGCTCTTGTATTGACTGAAGCGGATTCGGGGCTTTTTGGTGCAGTTTTGAAGGCATCAAGTAAGAAGATTTATATGGGATACTTAAAACATCAGGTAGATTCGGATACAATTAAACAACTTGCTTGGAATATCGGTAGTGGTATGCCGAACATTAGTGACGCAACTATAATATGTTCTGATCCTTACGTCGGAGGCGATAGTGATGACTATCACAATTACGGTCCGGTACTGGCTATTGATACAAAAGATACGGTTGTGTATGGGTATAA
>Ga0315546_1000387_pt1 | contig 32378 bp, 29 predicted proteins | sample SalMarSW160170MG_FD_203833 | JGI IMG/M metagenome (GOLD analysis project Ga0315546, IMG submission 203833) | Salt marsh sediment microbial communities from the Plum Island Ecosystem LTER, Massachusetts, United States - Salt Marsh Sediment SW1601-170 ...
GCCATCTCTCAAAAGCCCTGTCAGATCCCGAAACAAACAGCCGGTGTAAAACCGTAAGGAAAACAGCCCTTTCCACATCAAAATCAAATCTCCTGGAAACCAAGAGATCTTCACCCGGGAGGTATTGTCTCTGCTTCTTCGTAAGCAGCTTATCAACCTTACACTTATACAGAAAATATTGCGCTGGAGGCATACCGGTTTCCATGTCCACAGTAAAGTCAGGGCAAGAAGCAAGAAAGAAGCTGAACAGGTAGGCAAGTACATGATAAGACCGATCCTATCCCTCAAGCGGCTCTCCTTTGATAAGGCTGAAGGTAAAGTTTGCTATCAATATGGCAAAGACAGCTCAGAGCTTGAGCGGATGGATAATCTGGAGTTTATTGCCAGAGTCACATCTCATATTCCTGATAAGGGTCAGGTAATGATTCGTTATTACGGCCTCTACGCCAACGCGCATCGGGGAAAAAAGAAGAAAGCGGGAGTTGACTCTTCCTGCCCACCTATTATTGGAGATGAAGCCTCATTTATACCATCCAGAGGCTGGGCGAACATGATAAGGAAGGTATATGAAGTTGACCCCCTGCTGTGTCCTCGATGTGGAGGGCAAATGTCAATCATCGCTTTTATAGAAGAACATAAAGTTATCGATAAGATCATCAACCACCTCAAACTCACCTTTCATGCTGAACGTCCTCCTCCACCCCAAGTTGTTCAACAGGAACTCATGATGGCAGCCGAAGAGGGAGAGAAATATTTCTGAACATTGAAGGAGGGGTAAAGTCTATATTATTTTTGGCTATTTTTGAAGCTTTATTCCGGGATTCTTATATATTGTGGATTATTTTTGATTTTGTGTGATTTGACAGCAGTATTTTTTTATGATAAGTATATCAAGATAGTTCAGAGGGACAAAATAGGGAAAAAAATGAGAGCCGGCCGACATCAACACAAAAACGAAATTCCTATCCCTTTGCGTAAGGATCATCACATGGATTTTAGAGAGGATTACGTTAACCCCTGTGATAGATATTTTCTGAATTAGTCGTAGAGTATAGAGCTCAGCTGAATGAAGCGATTAAAGTCAGACAGGGCACACGGCAACGGATTTTATGGAGGTTAATAAAATGCGGATCGATCTTTTAGATAACTTAAAAATAATACGAATGAAAACATTTGTTACTTGTATCATAGGGACCTTGGCTCTCTTGCTGTATTCATGCAATACATCATCCCCGGACCTGGGACTGGCAAGCCTTGATAATGGCAGGTCCAATGCCGAATCATCGCATGCCTCTTACGCCGGCAGCAATATCGACCGGCTGGCATTTATTCGGCCGGGCGAAACGGTCACCATCTTTGATGTGGAAGGAGCAGCGGTTATCAATCACATCTGGTTAACATTCAACGAAGCCCGACCCAATTGGTTTGAGCCCGAAGGCTCAGCAAACCCTGGTGAACTGGTTATCAGGATGTATTGGGACAATGCTTCGGAACCTGCAGTTGAAAGCCCTCTGGGTAACTTTTTCGCGGCTGGCTTCGGGCTCAGGAATGAAATAAAATCCATACCTGTAACGGTTGAAACCGGCGACGGCTATAACTGCTACTGGCAAATGCCCTACTTTAAGGCTGGAAAAATTACCATTAACAATGAAAGCGAAAAATCCGCACGCGGTTTTTATTATGTGATTGATTATACCGAGTATAAAAGGCTGCCCCGGAATACGGCCTATTTCTGTGCACAATACCGGCAGGAGTACCCGGAGAAACTGGGAAGTGACTACCTGATTGCCGATATTGAAGGAAAGGGGCATTACGTGGGTACTGTTATGTCTGTCCGCGCCAGGAGCCCATACTGGTTCGGGGAGGGAGATCCCAAGTTCTACGTTGACGGGGAACAGGAACCCTCCATTTGGGGTACAGGTACGGAAGATTATTTTCTCTGTGCCTGGGGATTCAGCCATTACCTGTTTAACTATTTCGGGTGTACCTATATGAGCAGCACCGGGGAGGAGGACCTTGGGATAAAATATACCCTCTACCGCTGGCATATGAAAGATGCGGTCAGGTTCAGCAAATCCCTTCGGTTTGAGATTGAACACCATGGCTGGATGTCACCCGATGAAACAGATAGCGGAGTGGCTGACGGCCATGTTGAAAGGGAAGATGATATGGCAACCGTGGCTTTCTGGTACCAGAAGGGACAGCCAAAGAGGTTCGCACCCCTGCCCCCTTACAAAGAACGGGTCCTTCCCAACCTGGATATCATTGTAGAGGGGAAGGATATGATCGGATCGGTCCGCCATTCACCCGGGAAAGTGGAGCTTCAGAAAGGCTATGACTGGACGGGTGATGGACAGATACTGTTTACCCCTGCCAAGGAAAACAATGCCTGGCTGAAAGCAGATTTTATGGTCGAACAGGAAGAATACCGGGGCCTTATATTAAAATTGAGCCATGCTGATAATTATGGTATATACAGGGTTTACCTCGATGGTAAGCCAATCCCACGGGTTCCCATGACCACAGATATGGATTATGCAGACCCGGATAAGATTGAGGATATTAAAATCATGAACCTGTTTCAGAAGAGCAGTACTCCGGGCTCGCAAATTGCTATTGTGGAGGTGGTTAAGGATTATTACCTGGGAAGTTCTACCTTGAAAAAAGGGAAACATACGATACGCTTTGAGCAGGTTGGCAAAGATCCCTATTCAAAAGGCAATTCCCTTGGACTTGACTCTTTCAGGCTGAGGCAGCGCTGGAATAAAAAACGACCCTCGCTGGGTCCAAATTCAGCCAAATCTACCAGGACGGAAAGAGATTAACATTCTCTGAGGGTGGAACCGGGATAATTTTAAATCTGCAGTTAATAATAAGAATATAAAGCAATTGTTAATTACTTTTCTTTTCCTGGTCGTTATCGTATTACCTCCTCTGCATGCTCAGGAAACCGGTACATTCACCGATACCAGGGATGGGCATGTCTACAAATGGGTACAAATAGGAAACCAGACCTGGATGGCTGAAAACCTGGCCTACCTGCCTGGGGTAAATCCTGTCTCCGATGCCCGGTTCGAAGGGATGGTCTATTACGTTTATGGCTACAATGGCAGAAGCACTTCCGAAGCCATGCAGGAAGCAAGCTATAAAAAATATGGTTCACTCTATAACTATGATGCTGCCCGTGAAAGTTGCCCGGAAGGCTAGCACCTTCCCACCGACGGGGAATGGAAAGAAATGGAGAGCTTCCTGGGTATGGGGGACGAAGCAGACCAGCGTGGCTGGAGAGAATCGGGTGAAGTGGGTAAAAAACTGAAAGCGACTGCCGGATGGAAGGTTGATGATGGCACGGACGATGCCGGTTTCAATGCCTTGCCGGCTGGTTACCGCGGATATGACGCTTTATGAACAACTCATTCCAGTATCGTACATTTCTTCAGGAACCACTCGTTGAAAAAAAAGTTCTCGAGAACTGGATTGTTTATATTAAGCTAACAACATTTCGATCAGAAGGCATTGTTGATGCATTTAATCTTGAATTCGATAAATTGAATTTGAATGAGGTCAGAGGAATGATATTGGATGTTCGGTATAATTCTGGCGGAAACAGCGACTACGGTTACAAGATCATCTCTCATTTGATCGATCAACCAGTTGAAACCGCCAGATGGAAGACACGCAAATATCTGCCTGCATATGCGTCTTGGGGGCTTCCGGAAGAATGGCATGAAGGCAGCATGGGAACGATTGACCCTTCTGAGGGCAACCATTATCTTGGTCCCTTGGTGCTACTTGTCGGGCCATTAACAGCCAGTGCTGCTGAAGATTTTGTTTTACCGTTAGATTATTCGAACAGAGCTATGTTGATTGGCAGTAAAACCGCTGGCGGTACTGGAAATCCTATTACCGTAAGTTTGCCTGGTGGAGGCGTTTTCATGGTCTGCGCAAAGAAAGATTATTATCCCGACGGGAAGGAATTCGTTGGGTATGGTATTGAACCGGATATTTCGGTTCAATCCAGTCAGCAGGATGTATATGAAAACAGAGATCGTGTTATGGAAAAAGCCATTGAGGTTCTTCAGAATTGGAAACATTATAACAACTGATTTTGTAATCGAAGGTGTTTTTTGCTGTAAGCTGGCATGGCGTCGAAAAACCTTTCATGATCATGAAGAGTGATCTTCAAATTCCAGAAAATCCCGATAATGAGTTCAAGAAGATGGTAACAATGATTCGGAAATATGAATCAGATTTTATCAGCCATTCGGCACATGTATACCGCATTGTCATCCAAGGAGCAAAACACACGAATTTCTCCGATCAGCCTCTCTATGATGAAAATGTTGCCGGGCGTATCAATACGAAGCTATGTCACGAACTGATCAAAGAATTGACAAAGGCCTTTTTCGATCGTTATGTTCTCGGAAAAAAGGAAATTGAATTGGAAAAACTGGCTGAATCCTATCCTGAGATTCAGTTTAAAAAATTTTGACGATTTTCATGTTCGATAAAAGTAAATAAAGGAGAGAACTGAAATGAGAAAACGAATTCTTATTCTCAATGTGCTCCTCGTAGTGGTATGTAATGCCCAGGAACAGAATTTCCCAAAACTCAAAGGCCCCTACCTGGGCCAGAAACCGCCGGGGATGAAGCCGGAGATATTCGCTCTGGGCATTATTTCCACTGCTTTTACCGAACAATTTGCCTATTTTACTCCTGATGGCAATGAACTGTACTGGCTTCTTAAGGGCAGTTTTGGGCGGGGGAAAGGCGGTTTTTCCTTCAGGACAGTGTTGGTTGTATTCCAGTTCGCCACCTCCATCGTTTTGATCATCTGTGTGGGCGTCGTCAGCACACAGCTGGATTACATGCAGACCAAGAAACTCGGTTTCGACCAGGAGCACGTGGTCGTGCTTCCCAGCAGCCTGGCTGTCGTCGGAAGACTCGAGGCTTTCAAATCCCGGCTCCTGCGCAATCCCGGTGTTTTATGTGTATCGGCCGCCAAGCGCGTGCCTTCGGGCCGCCTGCTGGATTCCGCCAGGGCCCGTGTTCTGAGCGGTGAGACCAGCCGGCCGATCTCGTTTCGCATCGCCCAATTAAGAGTCGATGCCGATTACATTCCCACTTTTCGGATGGAAATGGCGGCCGGCCGGAATTTTTCCAAGGAAAGGGGCACGGATTTTAACTAGGCTTTCATTCTCAATGAAACAGCCGTCCGGAGGATCGGATGGAAATCGCCCGAAGAGGCCCTCGGCCGGGGATTCGGCTACGGCCGTCTAAACGGAAAAATCATCGGTGTGGTCAAAGACTTCCATTTCGAATCGCTTCATCAGGAGATCGCTCCGATCGTGATGACTCTGTCATCGGAGAGCCTGAATCAGGTCGCTGTGAGGATCAACCCTCAGAATATTCCCCGGACCATGGCCTTTCTCAAAGACATATGGATTGAAGTCCGGCCGAATTATCCGTTTTCTTATTATTTCATCGATGAAAACTTCGACCGGCTCTATTGGTCCGAGCAAAATCTGAAAAAAATCTTCGGTATCTTTGCGTTTTTGTCCGTATTCATCGGATGTCTGGGGCTGTTCGGTCTGGCGGCTTATTCCGCCGAACGGCGGACCAAGGAAATCGGCATCAGGAAAGTTCTGTGTGCGTCGACGGCCGGGCTCGCCTTCCTGCTGTCGAAAGAATTCACCAAGTGGGTGCTGCTGGCCAATCTGATTGCCTGGCCCGCGGCTTACTGGGTCATGTCCCGATGGCTTAGGAATTTCGCCTACCGGTCAGGTTTTGATATCGGGATCTTTTTCCTGGCGGGAGCCCTTGCTTGGGTTGTGGCCTTTATCACGGTCGGTTATCAAGCCCTTAAAGCATCGAACACCGATCCTGTAACGACGTTGAAATACGAGTAGGGAACACACGGGGGTTCCCCCCTCTTAAAGATAATCCGGGAACCGGACCCATCAAGTCCTGCTATTCTTATCTCAGTTCTGTTTATGTTCGACCAGTTCATCCACGCGTATACCAGATTCTTCCCATCCAGGGACCATCTCGCGTCGAAAGCAAATCCTCCTTTATCCTCAGTAAGGATGGGGCTTTTTCCTGTGGCAAAATTTCGCACCGCAAGGTTTCCACCTTTATCCCAATCCGGATAGGCATAATATCGCCCATCCGGAGAGACCGAGCTGTAGACAACGATATGCCCCTCTAAGACTTTTCGAATTTTCAATTCCTTTTTTTCTTGTTGGAATTGTTGTATTTCTCTCTATTAATTTTGCAAAGACACCACCAAAGGTTTCAATTCCAAGATATAAAGGTGTTACATCAAGTAACAATAAATCTTTTACTTCTCCACTCAAAACTCCTGCTTGAATTGCTGCACCAATTGCAACGCATTCCATTGGGTCTACTCCACGTTCTGCATCTCTTCCAAAAAACTCCTTGAATTTTTGCTGTACGCAGGGCATTCTTGTTGGACCACCAACCAATATTACTTTATCGACATTATCTCCTTTAATTTTTGCGAATTGTGCCGATTAATCTTCTATTCTTCATCGTGTCATTGTAACCCATGAGCTTTATATAAAGGTATCCAATAAGATTCATAAAAATCAAAACCCATTCCGTCTATTCCCAGTAATATACCGCAGTATTCACAGTCGTAAATTATAAAAATGGGGCTAAAAAGACTTTTTAAGGCAATTTTTTTTCTCACCGTAATTGTGTTTCTCACACAATACATGCAGGGCCAGCTAATTCCATGGAGGCAGGTTGCGTCAGGTGGATTTGGGACCGGCGTCGGGGATGTTTCCACACTTCACGTATACAAAAACTATATTTATGCCTCATGCTGGAATGGGACAATAATGGAATTGTGCCGAAGTGCTGACGGAGAAACCTGGGAGAAACTCGAGATTGGTCTTATGGAACAAAACAGTGGAATTCTGGCCATGACAGAATTCAATGGGCATTTGTATGTTGGAACCAGCAGCAGACCTCATGGATCTCAAGTCTGGCGGACTATGGATGGTATCAACTGGGAGATGGTTGTAGATAATGGATTTGATACTACCAATGTCGGCATCTATTGCTTTATCGAATTTGATGACTATCTCTATGCTGGCACCTGGTGTGATGCAGGAGGTCAGATATGGAGGACTATTAACTCTTGTTGTCAACATTTCTTGACTCGACAATCCTTCAACGTCAACTTCTGTTAACATTCTTACAAAGAGCCTCTGGATCAAAGATGGCCTTTTATAGAGGGTGTACGTATATGAGACTCCATCCTGGCCCATTTCTTGAACCATCTTTGCTGTCATGGCAGGGATATACCGTCAGCGCCATCCGGAGCGGACTGTGTTCTACAGGGTGCTGTTTCACTATTTTGACGAATTTGTTGCAGAATATGAGAATCGTTTTGAGAGAGAATATGGCTATTTTCGTCCAATCATTCAGGAAGTGGTAGAGAAATATCTCGATTGCGGCAATCCGAAGTGTGGCTTTGCGCAGATTCGATGCGGAGATTGCGGGAAAGAGTTTTTATTGCATTTTTCATGTCATGGGAGAGGCTTTTGCCCCTCATGCCATGCCAAACGGCGCGAGGAGTGGGGCGAGTGGATGCGGGAAGAGCTTATTCTGGATACACCTCACCGCCAGGTGGTCTTTACAATTCCCAAGATGCTCCGGATATTCTTTAAGTATAAACGCTCGCTTCTCTCTGACCTTTGTCTCTGCGGGAAAGAGGCACTTCTGAAATACTTCAAGGCGGTTGCAGGCAGAGAGCTTACGCCCGGGATTATCGCCGTGATACAGTCGTTTGGGTCAAAAATCAATCTTCACCCCCACCTCCATTTTCTTATTTCCGAGGGCTGTTCAGACCGGCAGGAGCGTTTCCACAGTGTTTCCCGTTTTAACGATGATCTTTTACAAGAGATCTTCACCCGGGAGGTATTGTCTCTGCTTCTTCGTAAGCAGCTTATCAACCTTACACTTATACAGAAAATATTGCGCTGGAGGCATACCGGTTTCCATGTCCACAGTAAAGTCAGGGCAAGAAGCAAGAAAGAAGCTGAACAGGTAGGCAAGTACATGATAAGACCGATCCTATCCCTCAAGCGGCTCTCCTTTGATAAGGCTGAAGGTAAAGTTTGCTATCAATATGGCAAAGACAGCTCAGAGCTTGAGCGGATGGATAATCTGGAGTTTATTGCCAGAGTCACATCTCATATTCCTGATAAGGGTCAGGTAATGATTCGTTATTACGGCCTCTACGCCAACGCGCATCGGGGAAAAAAGAAGAAAGCGGGAGTTGACTCTTCCTGCCCACCTATTATTGGAGATGAAGCCTCATTTATACCATCCAGAGGCTGGGCGAACATGATAAGGAAGGTATATGAAGTTGACCCCCTGCTGTGTCCTCGATGTGGAGGGCAAATGTCAATCATCGCTTTTATAGAAGAACATAAAGTTATCGATAAGATCATCAACCACCTCAAACTCACCTTTCATGCTGAACGTCCTCCTCCACCCCAAGTTGTTCAACAGGAACTCATGATGGCAGCCGAAGAGGGCGCAACTCTCAGGGCTGAAGAACTCCAGACCATGATAAACGAATACAACCAGATTCGAGAGTCCAGATAAGCGAGAACTCCGTATTCAGCCAACAAAGCCGGCTGGGCAAAAAGCCCTACAAACAACTATTGGCGTTATGCAATATTACTGCAAATCAAAATAGACGATTGAATGCCAGGTGAGGTCCTTGCTGTCTACGGTTACCCCCTAAGGTTGGATGTGTTTGTAACCTTTAATGGTCGTCTGCCTTCGAAGTCTGGTGAGATTATGTATGCTTCTTTGAGCGATTTGGGACAGTTACAAAGACTTTTTTAGGTAAGCTGTCTTGGGCTTCGAAAGTAAGCTGGCCGCCATAGGTTTTGCGGACAAGGTCAACCAGCAGGCATCTTTTGCACCAACATAGGAGATTTAAGTGAGCCGTTTAATAAAATTTAAAAGAAAAACAGATATAGCTAGAATTTTTAAGGCCATTATTAGAAACTTTAGGGGAAAATGAGGACTTTTTCAGAGCCCTGATAAAGAGAACTTGATAAAGCATAATGCATAATATATTTTAAAATAAAATGGAGGTTAATATTGGCTAAGAAAAATGTAATAAAACTGCCAAACACTATCGGCGAAACCATTTACCAGTATTTAAAAAAAGAAATAATTCAAGGCCGGTTAAAACCAAAACAGAGAATAATAGAGCGAGAAATTTCCAAACTCTTTAATGTAAGCTCAACTCCAGTAAGAGAAGCCCTGTACAGACTTGCAGCCGAAAAATACTTAGTTTTTAATGCCAGAAGAGAAGTTCTCGTTCAGGAGACAAACTTAGTCGAAGTTAAAGAACTCTATGAAATAGTAAGGGTTCTTGATAAGCTAGCCTTTGAAAAATTTTTTGAAAATATAAGGGATAAAGACATAAATGAGTTAAAAGCAATGACTGTCAAATTGGGTGAATACTATAAGAAAAATAACATTAATCTTTATTTGAAGCAAAATTTGAGAATACATCAAAAAATATGGAAAAAAAGTAAAAGGAAATATCTTCAAGAAACGCTTGCTCAGCTTATGGAAAAAATTTCGATATTAAGAAAGTACGTTTCCCCCTTTTCTGAGCCTCTCTCCATTGAGAAATCTTATAAAGATCATCTGAAATTGATGAAAGCGATCGAAAATCGGAATATAGACTCGATCCAAAAAATCATTTCATCGCATTGGGGCGAGGAATTTTACATTTACGAAAAGGACCAGTGAAGAAAATAACAAGATTCCAATCTTCCTAGGGTGAATTTTGAAATAATGCAATTGATGTATTATGTTTTCAATTATTAAATTGCATAATGCATTAATATATCTATTCAAGAAAGGATGTGATAATAGATCAAGATTAATCCGATTTTTATTTTTCCAAATGTATTAAATAAGGAGGACGAAATGAATGAAGGTATTAAAAACTTACTACAGAATAAAATTATTTTAAGGAGATAGTAAGATGAAGTATAAACACAAATTTTTTCATGCATTTTTAATATTTATGATTATGGCTGTAATTCAACCTCTGAATATTCTAGGGGCTGAGAAATACCTTCTGGGCTCATTCCCAGTAAATACATCTGAAAGATCCACTTTTCAGGGTAAATTTGATAATGTCCGGGTAAAAATAATCGATTTAATGGAGGAAACAGGAGCCTGTTCCGTTTCTGTTGCTGTTGCTAAAGATGGAAAAATTATATGGGAAGAAAGTTTCGGCTGGGCTAACCGCGAAAAGCGCATAAAAGCGAATCCTCACACTATGTACTCCTTAGCTTCGATCTCTAAACACATAACTGCAACAGGATTGATGATTCTCGTCGAGAGGGGACTGGTAGATCTCAATAGGAGCATTAACAGTTATCTCGGGCGATCAAAAATATTGGCGTTTGAGGGTAAGGCATCCGATGCAACTGTCAAACATGTCTTGAATCACACATCCGGGCTTCCCTTGCACTGGCAATTTTTTTATGAAAACCAGCCCTATCAACCCCCCAGTATGGAGGAAACGATCAGGCGCTACGGAATTCTGGTGGCTGCTCCGGGAGAGATTTACCAGTATTCCAATTTAGGTTTTGGTATTCTTGGCTATGTTATCTCACGAATATCAGGAAAGAGCTATCAAGATTTCATGAAAACAGAAGTTTTTTTACCTCTGGGGATGACCCGGACATCGGTCGGGATAGGACCTGGCCTTAAGGATTATGCAGCCCAGAGATATGATGCAAATCAAAAACCGATTCCTTTTTATGATTTTGATCACCGAGGGGCTTCCGCTGTGTTTTCAAGCGCTCATGATTTGGTGCGATTTGGAATGTTTCACCTCAAAAATCATCTGCCCGATCAAAAACAAATCCTGAAAGATGAAACAATTGATGCTATGAAGGTGGAAAAGGATCCGAATGCAGCTAATAAAGAATATAGATTCGGCTGGCGCGAAAAGATGAATGATCATGGGTACCGGTCCATATCTCACACCGGTGGAATGCCGGGGGTAAGTACTGAAATCAAGCTCATTCCCTCTGAGGATATCGCCCTTGTTGTCCTGTGCAACAGCCGATGCAAGCCCGTCTATGAGATTGATAATGAAATTCTTGCTTCTCTTCTTCCAAGATTTGCTCGAAATCTCGAGGCAGAAAAAAGAAAAGCCGAGAAAAAGGTAGATAAAAAAATTTCGCTGCCAAGAACCTTATTGGGAAAATGGGAGGGACAGATCAAAACATACAGCGGAGTCATGCCAATTCAGATGATTTTCCAGAATGATGGCGATATTCATGTGAAGATCGAAAATCAATTAGAAACACTATTAAATAGCGTTAATTTTAAAGATTTTATTCTGACTGGAGTTTTCAATGAAGAGATCAAAACCGAGGATACCTCCTGCTTTCCCCATACTATTCATTTAAAAATGAAACTTCGTGGAAAAAGATTGTATGGATACGCAAATGCTACTGCAAGACCATTCTTCTCGATTTCCTCTTGGATTGAACTCAGGGAAAAATCCTGATTTTTGAAGACTCAGAGTATTTTTAGATTTAAGAACTGCTTAGCTTTTATGGTTAATTAGTTCATCAATTTTCAGCAAAAAAAGATATTAATGAAATACGGAAATAATATATAAAAGGAGTCAACATGAAAGCAGTTGTAAAATACGCGGAAGGAAAAGGCAAAATTGAATTGCGCGATGTGCCCGAACCGGTACCAGGAAAAAATGAAGTAAAAATAAAAGTCGAAGCTGTAGGAATTTGCGGTTCAGACCTGCACATATATACATGGGATATCGGGATTCCCACCAAGGTTCCTTTCATCATAGGTCATGAATTTTCAGGTATAGTTAGCGAGGTCGGGAAAAATGTCAAACGTTTCAAGGGTGGAGAACGGGTAACTGCCGAAAATTCTCATACGGTTTGCGGTCGTTGCCGCTACTGTATGACGGGAAACTATAATCTCTGTAAGGAACGGAAAGCCACCGGCTACGCTTTTGACGGTGCTTACGCCAGCTATTGTGTGGTTCCAGAAGAACGCGTTCACCTTCTGCCGGATAATGTGGACTTTATCACAGCGGCCTTATCAGATCCGTCTGCTTGTGCCTACCATGCTGTCCAGGAACTTACAGGAGTGGACGCTGGAGATATCGTGCTTATCACAGGACCCGGGGCCATGGGATTATTTTCCCTCCAGTATGTCAAGGCTAACGGAGGTGTAGCCATCGTGACCGGTACTAGTAAAGATAAAAAAAGATTGACCCTCGCCAGGGAATTAGGAGCAGATGTCACTGTTGACAGATCCATCGACCATCTTTCTGAAATTGTTTCTGAAATGACAGGAGGGGAAGGCGTTGATATTGCTCTTGAATGTTCCGGTTCTGAAGAGGCGGCAAAGGATTGTCTGAACCTGTTGCGGAGACAGGGAAAATACACCCAGATCGGAATATTCGGTCAGCCGATCACATTTGATATGGATAAGGTTTTGTACGGAGAAATTAAATTAGTCGGCTCTTTCAGCCAAAAGTGGACAGCCTGGAAAGAAGCCATCAAATTATTCTCAGAGGGAAAAATTGTTGCGAAGCTCTTGGTGACAGATATATTACCACTTGAAAAATGGGAAGAAGGATTCAAACGTTGCTTTGATGGAAGGGCAATCAAGGTCGTCTTTAAACCGTGAAAGTATTGTGATTCGTAACTTACAGATTGTACGACTTGATTCCTCAAGAGAGACATGAGAAATAAAAAATGAACATAAAGAAACTTATAACAACCATTGATACTCACACAGAAGGAGGACCGACAAGAACCGTGTTATCAGGGATTCCTGTGCTGAGAGGCCTGACTGTTAAAGATAAAATGGAGCATTTTAAGAAAAATTTCGATGAACTTCGAAAACTTCTTCTGCATGAGCCCAGGGGCCATCAAGGTATATTTGGAGCGGTTATAATAGATCCCTCAGATTCCCGGGCGCAGATGGGTGTTTTTTTTCTGACTCACTCAGGATATCTCAACATGTGTGTGCACAGTGTGCTATCGGTGCGGCGACAGCCTGTCTTGAGATGGGAATTATTGAAAAACCAGATCCGTGAAATTGTGTCATATTAGAAACTCCTGCAGGGCTGGTTTCTCTTCTGCCGTGCTATTCAAAGAACCGTCTAAATTCCGTAACAATTCAGATAAATCCTGCCTTTGTATTCATTGCGGAAAGTGAACTGGATATAGGATTCAAAACTCCCTCAAAAATCGCTCTGGTTTTCTGTGAAGTGTTTTTTGTCCTGCTAGATGTAAAACAGATAAGAATCTGTATCGATCGACAAAGAATCCCAGAATTAATTGACATTGGATTCAAGACAATCGAAGCAGCCAACTGGCAATTTGATATCCATCATCCAGAGAATCCAGATATTTGTCAGGTGGAACTGGCCATGCTTTATGAAGATATAGACGAGAAAAGGGCAAAGAGTGCGGTGATATCCCGCACAGGGAGTTTAGATCGCTCGCCTTGCGGGGCCGGAACAGGGGCAAAACTGGCCTATCTCCATGTAATGAATAGGCTGAAGCTTGAAGAACTTTACGTGAATGAAAGTGTCTTCGGGACAAAATTTGAGGGACAGGCTATCAAGGCGGTCAGAATCGGCCCCTTTAAGGGAATCCTTCCCTAGATCTCTGGATCTGCATACATAACAGGCTGGCATCAGTTCATCCTGGAAGAAAAAGACCCTTTAACAACAGGCCTTTAAAAAGATAAAAAGCATCATGAAAATTGATCGCAATACAATTCTCATGAAATTTCATAGGTTACAAGGAGGAAATTATGATTACTCTTGTTTTACAAGGCGAAATTTATTCTCCTGACCCCTTAGGTATAAAGGACATTTTGATTGCCGGAGAAAAGATTATCGCACTTGAAGAGCACGGACATATAAATATCCAAGGAATAGATGTTCAAAGGATTGATGCTACAGGCAAAAAATTATTCCGGGCATTATTGACGCCCACGTTCATCTTCATGTAGGGCATGGAGAGCAGCGTTTAGATTATCTTTTTCGTCTGGCAAAAGAAACAGAAATTCCGATCACCCAGATCATTCCTACCCATGTCAACAGTAAACACCTCCTTGAAGATGCTGTTCAATTTACCATGATGGGGGGCTATATTGATTTAACAGCGAATGAGGAGCCACCAGCAGGGACTACTATTCTCCTTCCGACAAAAGAGGCGATGAAATACTGCCTGGAAAAGAACGTCCCGATTGAGAGAATAACCATTAGTTCAGACAGTAATGGCAGTCTTCCTCGTTTTGATGACAGGGGAAATTTTGTCGGTTTATCTGTAGCTACTCAAGGACCATTAAAAAATGGATTCCAGGCCCTCGTCAGAGAGAATATTCTTAATCTTTCTCGGGCAGCAAAAATTTTCTCAAGTAACACGGCTCGCTTTCTCAAGCTGGGGAAAAAAGGAAGAATAAAGGTGGGTTATGATGCAGATCTTGTTTTGCTTGATGAAAAATTGGAAATAACAGACGTTATTGCTCGGGGGAAGAGAATGTTCGGCGAAGGAAAAATTCTGGTCAAAGGCACCTTTGAAAACTGAAGAAAAAAATGTCAGATAAAAAAGAAAAAAGAGAACCAACTTTAGGAATTGCTCTTGCTTGTTTAATTATTATGGGGATTCTTTTGGGAGTGGGCTATGGTGTCTATCACATCCGTCCTCAGGTGGTTCTTCTGGTTGCAGCTTTAATCACAGGCTGTCTTGGTTTTTATCTTAGATTTTCATGGCGAGAAATGGAAAGAGGAATTGTGGACAGCATTCATAAAGCCATGCCAGCTATTTTAATACTGCTCTGTGTGGGTGTTTTGATCGGTTCATGGATAGCCTGTGGAACTATTCCCATGGTTATTTATTACGGGTTGAAGCTTATCTCACCAAAATATTTTTTGTTGACTGCCTGTTTTGTTTGCAGCATTACGTCCCTCTAAAACTGACAGAGATGGTTTACACATGGAGCGATCTTTAATAATCTAAATATTATTTAATGAAAGGAGATGCTTCATGTCAAAGAACCAAATTCCTTCTATGATGATGTGATGCAAGTATTTTCTTTAGAACCTCCTTTATTTTTCTCTTTTTTGTTCCTTAAATTCTCGGTTTTTTTAACCATCCTTCTATCCGTGCCCTTAACAAAAATGTTAAGTCCGCACACACTCTAACATCAGGTCTCGGCTCCTTAACCTATACCAAGAACGCAACTTTCATCGGTCCGTTAGGAATTTCCTGAAGGCAGCCGATTCATTTTTTTTATCATCATCTTTTATATGGGATATAAGGACGGTTCTCTTTTAATATCCGAAAGATGATAGTCAACATACGCCTTGCTGCAGCAACCTTTGCAGGATTTGGACCTTTCCTCTTTTTCAATTTATTATAAAAACATCTCATATCAAAATCAGCCTTAAGGGAAGGCCAAACAGCTTCTACCGCAGCCCATCGCAGCCAGCGGTTGCCTTGCTTAACGATCTTGCCATGACAAGTCCTCTCTCCTGAGCTGTGGGTAGAAGGTATAACCCCAGCATAAGAGTGAAACCTGGAAACTTCAGAGAATCTCTCAATGTCTGCTATCTCAACTGCTGTCAATACAGACAAAAACACCCCGTAACCTGGAACTGTGTGGATAAGCCTTGCCTCTGGTATCTGTAAATATAGTTTTTCAACTAATCCGTTTGTCTCCTTCTTCCTCTCATCTAAATGAGAGAAAGTCTTTAAAAGAGCAGAAAGCAACTTTTTGTCTGTATCAGGTAAATTCAATGTCTTAAGAAATTTTACTCCACTTCCGGTAAAAAGATTCTTCTTTCGAGAAACCTTATCCCTGAGTTCCTCTCCTTGCTGGGCTAAAAGCGCCCGTATCTTGTTCTTTGTCCTTGTTGTACTGCCTACATAAAATGCCCTCTGACGTAAAATCCGCTGATAACCACGATTCTCACGACTGCGTTTATATACCTCAGGAATTAAATCCGTACGTAGTAAATGAGCCAGCATAAAAGAGTCACGCTTATCTGTCTTTATTTTCGCCTTGGCTATAGCTTTCACCTGCTTAGGATGGGCAATAGTAACATCAATGCTTAATTCATCCAGAAGATCTACCATGGTATAGCTCGAGCGGCCGGCTTCAACAACTGCTTTAACCTCACCCCTTCCATCAAGAAACTTCTCCAGCTCTGAGCGGTAATTTGCCACTCTTCCGGATTTGAGCTTTTTCCCCTTCTCATTAAGCATTGTGATGGTCAATTCCCATATAATTCATTTGTGCACCTCCAAAATTTAGTTTTTGACCTTGCGGGTAGTCTATTATACTATCGACTCCCGCAGGAGGTGCATCACATCATCATGTTACCTATCCCTTAGGATACTCGCACTACCTTACAGAGGGGGTTTTGAGAGCTTCTCACCGGAAACTTTCATTGCCGCCTTTTAAATACATGGGCCTTCCATATCATCGCAGCTATGCTGAAGACATTGAGCTTATTCCTGAGGGGGAGCCTGTCGAACTCGTATTTGACCTTCATCCCACTTCCAATATCTTTGATGCAGGCCATAGTATCCGGATTACTGTGACCTGTGCTGACCAGAACAATTATGATACGCCAGAGCTTTTTCCTGCGCCTGTAGTCACAGTCTACAGAAACAGTACTTATGCATCTTGTATTTCCCTGCCTGTGATTTCCGAACAGACTGAAATAGAACTGAAAGGTTTATATTTCCTAGTAATTGTAGTTGTAATACTAGGATTAGTATTGGTTGTTATCTTTTTGACTATATTCATGAAATCCAGAAGAGAATAGAGTCAAAATAGCACTCGATATATTCAGGATTTCTGTTTTTAGGGAACTTTTTATTTTGCCAAAACGTATATAGATATGAAATAGAAATGTGTGTGTATTTTTTTAAGATTTGGAGGAATTCATGAAGACTAAAATCTTGTTCACAATCTTGTTTTTTCTGTGTTTAACGTTTTCGTATTCTCATCAGGATGTAAAAAATCTGACCCTGCCTGTCAGTGGAATTGACAAGTTGGAGATAGACTGTGGAGCCGGATTTTTAAAGGTACAGGGGATTAAAGAAGGAATTGGAAATATTGAAGTTGAGGCTGAAATTGTACTCAGAGGAATGAGTCAAAGTAGGGCAGAAGATTTTATAAAGCGAAATGTTAAACTTTCTCTAAAGAAAGTGGGAAATAAAGCTGTTTTAATCAGTAAATTTGACAACTCCTTTTCTTCTATTTTCTCTTTTAGGGAAAAGGTCATCAATCTCACTGTAAAAATGCCGGAAGTAATGGATTTGGATATCGATGACGGTTCCGGCTTCATAATTGTTGACAACATAAATGGGGCGGTGGTTGTTGATGATGGATCGGGCGAAATGCACATCGAAAATATAACAGGCAATCTGGATATTGACGACGGTTCCGGTGGAATCAATGTTTCTAATGTGGAAGGCAATTTGAACATTGACGACGGCTCAGGCGAAATCATTGTTTCTAATGTAGCAGGAAATATGGTTGTTGATGACGGTTCGGGGGATATTGACTTCGAAGATATTCGCGGTTCAATTTCGATAGATGATAATTCCGGATCGATAGAGATAATGGATGTCCTGGGTGATGTGACCATAATCGACGGATCAGGCTCCATAAGAGTCAACGGTGTTGAGAAAGACGTTATAATTAAAAGAGATGGAAGCGGCAGCGTCAACATATCAAATGTAAAAGGAAGAGTAGTCAAATAGAAATTGTGGAAAATAATGTAATCTAGTATTAATAGGCTCTCGAAGAACTCCTCTCGCTTTCAGTCGATTGATTACTCTCTCTACAGTCGATGAAGAAATTTCTATGCTTTCTCTGTGTAAAAGTACTGCCAGCTTATCCCTTCCCCAACACGGATATTGCTCTCTTAACTCTCTAATTTTCTCTACAACATGGGAAGATATCTGAGGCCTCCTTACCCGATGAGGCCTGCATGACAGCTCCTCCAATGTTTCACTAATGTATCTGAACGAGTACACAGATTACAAAGATAAATATGGAGATCAGACTGCTTTATTTTTAAGGATGCCAGGTCCATTTTGCGCCTTATGGGGTGAGAAAATTTGACAATTCTGGAGGTTTTATCGTAAAATGACTGTTTCTTCGAGGAGAAAACCCATGATATACGTAAAACACTGTCTTTTCTTTAGTTTGATCATTTTAGTCATCGGAGCTCTTCTTTTTCCGTGTCCCGCATCGCAAAAAACTATAAATGAAAAAAAGTTGGAAAAGCTGCACCGGGAGGCGATTGTCTGGGATTGCCACAACGATCTTGCCTATCGTGTCCTTTATGAGGGATTGGATATCGGAAACCGCCTGCCCGCAGGACACGTTGACATTCCGCGTCTGAAGGAAGGTGGGGTCGATGTGCAGGTGGTTGCATTGTTCATCCAGAACTACCTCTATCCGGACAATGCGGCGCGTCAGTGCTTCCAACTGATCGAAGCCATGACCAAAGCCATAGCCAAGAATGCGAACGCGGTGGAGCTCGCCCGGACGGGCTCAGATGTTGAACGGATTGTAGACCAAGGCAAGATCGCCATACCGTTGGCTATCGAGGGAGGTCACGCCATCGAGGACAACCTAGACCTGTTGCGCAAATTCCACGAGCTCGGCGTTTCGTCGATGACACTAACCCACAACCTCAGTCACGGTTGGGCGGATTCGAGCGGAGATAAACCTCGCTGGAACGGAATCAATGACCTGGGGCGCCTGGTGGTCAAGGAGATGAACCGGATCGGAATGGTGATCGACCTCTCCCATGTTTCAGATGATACCTTTTATGATGTGATTGACACGAGCCAGGACCCGGTTATCTGCTCCCACTCCGGCTGCCGAGCCATCAATCCCCACCGCCGCAACATCACCGACGACATGCTTCGGGCACTGGCAAAAAACGGTGGCGTGATTGGCATTGTCTTTGAGGTGGGTTACCTTTCATCCGAATATGCAAAAGCACGCAGTGAGCAGAGAGCCATCGCTGCACCCATTTTTGCCAGAGTCCCCCAGATCGAGGATATCGATCTCCGCATCGCCATTGAACACCTCAGTCAAGGCAGGGATTGGCCTTTGGAGAATCTGCCGACCATTGAAGACCTTCTCAATCACATCGACCATGCTGTCAAAATTGCAGGCGTCGAACACGTCGGCTTGGGTGCAGACATGTATCCGCGGACCCCCTCTCCGGTGGGTATCCAGGGTGCCCAGGACTATCCCCATATTACCTGCGGGCTGAAGAAGCGAGGCTATTCCGATGAGGATATTAAGAAAATCATGGGTGGAAACTTCCTCCGCGTCTGGAAAAAAGTGACTGATAAAAAATCGTAGACTTCCCTCCATGATGTGAAAAATCGATGTCATGCCAGTTATTGAAATGTATGTTTTTTAAAAATGGATGATTAAGCCAGTTATCAGAAATTCTGTAATGATCCAAATCTATCCAGTGTCCGTTCAAATAAATCTCATTAAAGAAATGATTGTCTCCTGGAACACCTTGTTTTAACTTCTCTTTTACCTTTATATTTTTACTCTATCAAGGGGAAATTTTGCCTTAATAACAACAGAAAACATATCCTGAAGGACTTTTTTTCTTCTTTGGGGGGACGGAATTTTGGTCTGCTTGAAAATCTTGATGAGATAAAATAGAATAAAATCTCAAATTTCATAGTTCGGAGGACCGCATGAAAGAGAGAAACACATTCCTGATTCTTATGATATTTACGCTCTTGGTCTGTATGGTAACCCTGAATTTTGGCCAGCAGGGTCGGGGGAAAGGACGTATTCGGGGAACAGTCGCAGATGACTCGGGGAACCCCTTGAAAGATGTGAAGATTACAGCTGAACATCTGGATTATAAGACAAAATTTGAAAGCAAATCCAATAAAAAAGGGAATTGGGCGATTGGAGGTTTAGGATCCGGATATTTCCTTATCGTTGCTCAGTTGGAAGGCTACGAACCGTTTACTCTGGAACTCCAGGTCAGCCAATTTTCCCAGAATAACGCCCCAGTCAATATCACCCTCAAAAAGGTAGTTATCCAAGAAGGAACTGCCATTCAGGATGAAATTGGTGCCACTCTCCTTAAAGAGGGCAATCAGCTCTTTGAGGCGAAAAAATATGAGCAGGCTGTTGCGAAATTTGAAGAGTTGCTTGAGAAGACTCCAAGCTTTTATCAGGTTCAGATCAACATTGGAAATTGTTACAAAGAAATGGGTGAATATGATAGAGCCATTGCGGTCTTTGAGACGATGTTGGAAAAGGCAAAACAAGAGAAAAATTCCTTTGGGGGAGATGAAAATGTAGCCCATGCGCTAGCCGGAATAGGTGAGATTTATATATTGAAAGGTGATGTTGACAGAGCTAAGGATTATCTCCAGCAAGCCATCGATATTTTCCCTGGAGATGAGACCATGACCTTCAAAGTCGGGGAGATCTTTTTTAAGCAGGGCGAAGCCGCCAAAGGCATTGAATATTATGATAAGGCGATTCAAATAAATAGTGATTGGGCTCCTCCTTACAGACAGAGAGGATATGCCTACTTAAATCTCACAAATTATAGTATGGCGATAGAGAGTTTTAAGAAATTTCTTGAACTGGCACCAGATGATCCCCAAGCGTCTATCATTAAGGATCTTATTCCCAAACTCGAAGAAATGATCAAGAAATGATCTTGCCCCTTTTACATACCTTTGCCGGTTTGTAATTCATCATATGTGCAATGGTCCTTGCATTCAAAGGGAATCCCCAATTCTTCGGCAACCGTTTTTAACTCACCAAGATGATCTCCAATAACAGTGATGGAATGCAGCAGAGCAAAGAAACGGTCTGGGGAGTATATTTTCTGTAGATAAAATGAATATTTCTTCTTGACAAATGGCATGTTTGAAGTGTAAGCATATCATAGAATAAATGATTGCGCAGAACGTTTGTTCAAAAATTTTTAAAGTTTATTTAGAAAATGAGCATTAAAGAAGTCCAAAAAGTGACAGGTTTTTCCTACTCGACTATCTCCAGAGTGCTCAACGGAAAATCGCGCACAGACACACATCTTATCCTTCCGATTCAAATTATGACACACCGTACCAGATCTAATCAAGATTTATGCATATCCCCTAATCATATCCCCTAATTTCTATATTTAAAGAGAGGTTTATCGTGAAAAAATATTGGGTCTTTAGTATTTGTGTATTGCTTCTGTGTGCAGGCTATTGCCTGCCGTCTGATTTGGTGCGGCTGAACACGCCGAAAGATTCGCGAAGCAACCCTCCGGTCATCGCTTTCGCGTCAGACGGCACACTTTGGATGGCCTGGCCTTCTTATCAGCAAGGTCGCTTTAAGATTGCTGTCTGCTCCCGTTCTGGAGGCAAGTGGTCAGTGCTCTCTTATCCTGATCCCACTTTGACGGACCAGGTTGAGCCTCAACTTCTTGTTAATTCACAAAAAAAGCCTGTTCTTGTTTACTCTTCTTACGATGGACAGCGGTGGTTCGTTAAGCAAACCACAAAGACCCAGCAAGGCTGGGACAAACCACAGGTCTTGAGCCCGGGTTTTCATCCTTCTGCAGTTATGAGGAGAGGCAAACTATGGGCGGCCTGGGAGAGAGAAGGCCAGATCCTTGTCACTCCTAGTGCAGGATCGGATAAGGAGATTCCTTATCGGTCCATAAAGCCTGAGAGTTCCCAAATATCCTATTCTTCACCCTGTATAGACAAAGGTCCTAACGGAGAGGTGTGGCTGACCTGGACAGCCGCTCAGCATGGCTTCCAGTCTGTCTTACTTCAGCGTATTGACAGGAAAGATGATTCCCTGCTTACCGTAGACGATGGTACAGGAGTCAACAGAAATCCGCGTCTTTCTGTAGATGGAGAGGGCCGGGCTTGGGTCGTATATGAAAGCTTGATGTGCCAACTGGATGACGATTCCGTATCCTGGGAACAGACAGCCCGGCCGATTTATGAGCTTGACAAAGTGTATGGTGTGGAAAATCCTTCGCGGGTAATTAAGGTCACCGACGGCCAAAAATGGTGGACCGCTGAAACACCCCAGGACCCGGCTATGGGGCTGATGCCGACGGTTTTCTGCTCCAGTAGAGGTACGGTTTGGCTTACTTCCCGAAGCTTTACAGGTTATTCCAGGCCGCGCCGTTATTTTTGTCCGATCTGTGAAAGCCTGGGAACAGAGGGATGGATCAATCATGGACTGGCCTGGTTGAAGGGACAAAGCTACAAAGCTTTCCTGTCCTTAGCTGAGGACCCAGAAGGGAGGGTTTGGACGGCTTGGGCTCAGCACGATCGTGAGAAAAAAGGTTTCCTGGATAATCCGAGCTGGACACATATGGACGGACCGGATTTCATCGCTGTTGCTTCCATGCCTGAATTGGAAACAGGTGGATCTCCACGTTTGATTCCTTTAGAAAGGAAAGCAGTCGAGTTCCCGGAACCGCAGACCTTCTCCCAATACCAAACTACATACAAGGGGAAAACTCTTCAGGTTTATTTTGGGGATTTGCACCAGCACAGCGAGATCTCCGGGTGTGGCCGGAGAAACGGAAGAATCGACCAGAACCAGCATTATACGCACTTTGTGCGTGGTTTGGACTTCATGTGTACTATCGACCATGCAGAGCATCAGAACGATCACACCTGGCACATGACCCAGCTTGCAGCCCAGATGTACAACCTGCCTGGTGAGTTTATCACCTTCACCGGATTTGAATGGACAAGTGAATTCGACGCAGGAGGCAATCTTTACCGGGGTCATTACAATATTATTTTTCGCAACGTGGGAAAAGGAGATTATTACTTCAGCGCCAGTGACCCGAGTTACAACACCCCGCTCGAACTCTGGGATGCTTTGAGGAAGACAGCGGGAAGAGTAGAAAATGTACTGACCTTTGCCCATCACACCAGCCGCCGTATGGCATGGATTTCTTGGAACTATTATGACCCGGAGATGGTTCCTCTGATCGAAATCGCCCAGGCGCGTGGGAGCTATGAGTATGAAGGATGCTTCACAGGCCTTGAAGTGCACAACGACTGTACGCGTGTCCGGGGACATTATGTTCGGGATGGGCTGGACAGAGGCATGCGGTGGGGCTTTGTGGCGAGTGGTGATCACGGAGGCCGACAGCTGGCAGCCGTTTTTGCCCCCAGCTTGGACAGGCAAGCCATTTTTGAGAGTCTCAAAAACAAACGAGTCTATGCCACTTCCGGTGAGCACATATTCCTGGATGTCCTGGTAAACGGCCGGTTCATGGGTGAAGAATTCATTTTGGAAAAGGAATCACGAAAGGTTGAAATCAAGGCGGTCGGAGAAGCTTCTCTCGTGGAAATCGACCTCTTCCGGAACGGACGGAGTATACGCAAGTGGGCGGTGAAAAACGAAAAAGTGGACTTGGAGTGGGAGGATAATGAACCACTCACTCGTCGGGAGAACTATTACTACGTACGGGTGATTCAAGCAGACGGCGGCCAGGCCTGGTCCAGTCCTGTTTGGGTCATCAATCCTCAAGTTCCGGGTGAATTCCGGTTCCAGGTGGGAGATGATGAGTTGAGGGTGATTTATCCGGGCCAGGAGACCGATTTCGCCATCCTGATGCACAACGAGACAGAAACAAGCATACAGGGGACAGTGGCCCTGGACGTTCCAGACGGTTGGGTGGTAAAGGAGAAAGAGGGAATCAAGGTAGATTGTCCAGCTAATGGCTGGCGGCATGCGGTCTTCCATGTGAGAGCCTCTTCCTCCGCACTATCTCAGTTGTGCCTTCCTTCAGTTAAAGCCCGATTTGTGTTCCCGGACAACCGGACGGTCGAGTCTCCGCTTTTTGTGGTGGGAAGTCCAACACGGCTCTCCCGCGAACAAAAGGCTGTGCTGATCGATGCTCGGACAGAAGTTCCAAAAGACATGTTCCAGGAATATCTCAAAAAAATCGCTGAAATCTGGCGAAAGGAATCCTGATGGCAAAAACATATCAAAAGCTTATATCAGTCATGTTTTTATTCATTTTTTGTTGGGTGGGTATCAAAGGGGTTGATCAGGAGATAAGCCAGGAAGGTCATCTTCCTTCGCCCAAAGAATTGTGGGAACGCTGCCAGGAAACTTTGATTCCTTTTGATTATGTTGTTGAAAAGGATGAGATTGTTAATTCTGATTCTGTGCCTCTGGCGAAGCTTCGGCGTATTGAGTTGAAGTTTTACAGCCAGGAGATGGAAGGCCGAAAATGGGGACATCCCTGTGTGATTTACATGCCGGCCGATCCTGAAGTCTTTAACTCACCGGAGAAGCGGGGAAAAGTGGTGATTGTCGGACAGCGAAGCTGGGACGGACTGGCCACCGGTCCCTGGCGTAATCCCTTTCTCGGGAACTACGGAGAGCCCATCGCCGCCTTGACCGGATACCCGACAATGGTTTGCCCGGTTCCCGGAGAATATGACGGCACGGGCGGCCAGGAGCTATCCATAGGCTTTTTGAGGGAATACCGCCAGAAGACACAGGACCCTGTGGACCACCCTTATTTCCGTCTTGCTGTGCCCTACCTGAGGGCACTCGATGTCATGGCAAGAGTACTCGGTGTGGAAAAAGACAAAATCCGTGCGGTAATCGGCGGACACAGTAAAAGAGCGACCTCGGCCTATGTGGCCGCTGCCGTGGATCCCGAACGGATTGCTGGCGTTGTTTTTATGGGAAATGAATCGACATGGGGGAGCACGAGAGAGCAGCCTTGGCAGGCCGTTTCGCCGGCTCGTCTCCAAAAATGGGTCAAGGCCAAAGTCCTCTACATCGGCGCCACGAACGAGGATGGCTACCGGATGTACAACATCAACCGGATCCAGGAGATGATGAACGGGTCATGGACGGTCGAATACATTCCCAACTATCGGCATGCCTCGATGTCTGAGAAGCATTTCATGGACTGGAGGATGTGGGTTGTCCATGTATTCGAGGGAAGGCCTTTAAGCCGCATCAGCGACCTGAGCTACAGAAAAGTCGAGGAAGGCTTTGAGTGGGGCGGCCGCCAAGTCGAGGCCGGGACGCTGTTTCGAGCCCGTATCCAGTCTCTCAACAAGATTATCCAAGCCAAAGTCTGGTATGTGTACAATGATGATGAGCCTTACTGGCGGGATTTGGTCTGGTACCCCGAGTTCATGGTTAGAAAAAAAGGCGGCTTTTACGAGGGCTACATGAAGGGTAAACTTCCGGATGCCTGGCTTGTGGAAGTCAAAGACACGGCCCAGGGATTTCCCGGATACCTCACCAGCCTGCCTCAGGATATCACCGGTAAGCAAACCGCCACCCGAAAATCCCGTGGCTCACGGTCCCGGCATTGGGAGCCTAAAAAGAAATAGAAGAAAGAGGCCTCGGATCAGAGGCTATCGAAAAGGTCATCGCCGGTTCTCCATAGATCTTCAGAAACAGGGCCGGTGGAGCCTAAAAATGAAAAGGAGATAGAAATGAAAAAAAAGCGAGCCTATCTGTTTGAAATTCTTGTCCTGTGTTTTGCCCTTTCTTTTCTTGGCATCATGGCACAGAAAAGATTTTTCCCTCAACCGGAGCCTGGCCCTGTTCCGCCGCCCTCGAAGTTTGGGGCGGTCCAGAATCCCATGGCTTTTCTCTCCACATCCCAAGCGTATTCTGCCTCCCGCATCAGCTCTTACAACAGAGAAGGCGGGCCACGCGACAACTTTTGGATTCCCACAACGGGAAAAGAGATGACTCTTGCAGAGATCAAAGGTCCAGGTGCCATCACCCATATATGGACAACTCACCGGGGCGGAGGCTATGATCTGATTGTACGGATGTACTGGGAAGAAAGCGATCATCCTAGCGTAGAAGCACCTATCGGAGATTTTTTCGGTGTCGCCATGGGCGTAAACGCCCCGCTGAACAGCGTCCCTGTCCAGGTTTCATCTGAAGGACGTTCACGCAACTGCTGGTGGTACATGCCATTCAATAAGTCTGCACGAATTACAGTGAGTGCTACTCAATCTGAGGAAAACGTGAAAAGGGAAACTGTTTCGCTTTATTTCTATATCGACTATCAAATTTATGCCAAGGCTATAAAAGATATACATTATTTTCACGCCCGATTCCTGGAAACTGATCCTGCTGAGCGCGGAAAGCCCATCCTGCTGGCCAAAGCCGAAGGAGAAGGCCATTTTGTGGGGGTGGTTATGGGGCACCGGGCCCGGACACCTGGCTGGTTCGGCGAAGGCGATGATATCATCACCGTGGACGGCAAAGTGTCTTTCTTGGGAACAGGAACCGAGGATTATTTTTGCGATGCCTGGGGTTTCAGGGCATTTAGCGATTTGTATCATGGTGTGCCCTTCCTTGAGGAGCGCGGTATCGGACGGAAGCTAAGTGCTTACAGGTTTCATATCTTGGACCCGATACCTTTCCGGAAGTCCTTTAAGTTCGAGATCGAGCACTGGCCGTGGATCAGCCCATTGCCCAATACTGGACGGGGATATTATTCCGGCGTTGGCTTCTGGTACCAGAAAAAGATCCATTCGCCCTGGCCGAGACTGGAGAAAATAATGGCCAATGAGCCATGGAATCCGAGCAAGGGCCGCTGGCATGTCCAGGGAGCGATTGAGGCCGAAGATCTGGGGATTCTTGGGTTTGAAAGCAAGCTTGGGAAAAACGCTAGGCCTGTTGTGGAGAAAGTCATGCCCAACCTGAGCGGTGACCATATGCTTCTTTTTAATTCCGGTGGGAAAGGGAAATTTTCCTTGTCTGTCTCTGTAGACCTCATGGGAAAATATAAAATTAAGGTTTATTTTGTTCGCGCTCCTGATTATGGTATCGTACAGCTTTATGTCAATGGAGAGCCAGCAGGCGAGCTTATCGATACATACTTGAAGACTGACGACCTCACCAGGTCCATATGGCCGCCCAAGGCCTTTGATTTGGGTGAAATCACTTTGATGAGAGGGAATAATGTTTTCGAGTTTATGGTCAAATCTAAAAACATAGTGGCAGAGGGATACAAGATTGGCATTGACTGTCTGGTCCTGGAAAAAGCTAAATAAATGAAGGTGGGGATTGTTAAAAAATGGCTCTTCTTCTTTTCGTTTGTTTTTATTCTATGCTTGGCGAGCTGCTGGCATGAAGCAATCTCTAAGGGGAATACTCTTGAAGTACCTGATGCGCTTCAATCTTACGTGAAGGCAGTGGAGTGGGATAACCTTGGCAAGAAAAAACCTGTAATAAATTTTAAAAAAGTCGATGACAGGACATACTTTATCCGGTTGGATTTTGATCTCGATTGCGCTGTGCAGCAGGACGACTGGCAGGCCCGCATTCACCTCGCTTTCAATCCTGATTTCCACTGGGCTCCCCATCTGACACCCGCACAAGATAACATTATCGACCAGCATGTCTTCCGGTCGCCGGCACTGATTGTTTCTACACAAGACATGCTTCTCACTCTTGTTCCTGATCTGGAGATTATGGTCAGGGGGACTCCGGTTCGGTGGTACATGGACCTTGATGCCCCTAACAATTTGTTGACCCTGGGAATGAGCGACTACGAGGTCAAAAGAGGATTGTTTTTTACCAGGAAACCGGGAGCTGTCTATCCTGCAGGGGAACATCAGATTGGATTCTATGTATTTGTTTCCGATGACGAGAAGGATATTCAAAATCCCTGGCGGAGGCCCTTGAAGTTTCTGTGGAAACATTGGGGAAAGTCTCTTTTTGAGTCTGGACAGCCTCTTCCTCCGAATCTAGAACCTTATTTGAAATACACCTACGACTGGGCGTTCAAAACCTGGAAAAAGAGTGTTTGGCAGGAATTTGATCTAAAGGGAAGAAAGGTAGGAGCACCGGTTTTTATTGTTAATGTTACACAGAGTCCCAACTATCCCGGCGAAGTCAACGAAAGGGAGTTCCGTTCCATCTGGAATCAAGCCTGGTTCAGTTCCCTGCGATCAGCCTCTGGGCTTTTTCGATACGCCCGCCACACTGGAAACAGGAACTTTCTCGAGAAGGCTCTCCTGACCAAGGAACTGGCACTCTCCGCGCCGATGAAAAACGGCTTTTTTGACACGGTGGTGGCCACTGAAATGAAGATAGTGAAGATTAAAGGAGAAAAATACAACCGGTCTAAAGGATGGAAAACAGCCTTCTGGGGAAACTCCGACCGGAATCCCGTGAACCGGCCTCCAGACCAGCCGAGGATCAGGGATGTGCGTATCGCTCCCTACCACATCCTAGACATGAGTTGGACAGCACTGCTGATGCTTCGCTGGTATGATGAGCTTGAAAAAGATAAGAGGCTTCTGGATTATGCCCAAACCTATGCGGAAAGCCTTCTTGAGCTTCAAGATGAGGCGGGCTTTTTCCCAGGCTGGCTGAACAAAGACACGCTGCAATCACTGGGCATTCTGGATCAATCTCCCGAAACCTCCATGTCCGCAACCTTCCTTTTGAAGCTGGGAGAGATGACAAAGAAGGAAAGATACAAACATGCCGCACTCAAAGCGCTTGAAGCCGTGATCCGAGAGATCATTCCTGTGGGGAAGTGGGAGGATTTTGAGACTTACTGGTCGAGTTCAAGCTACGGAAACAATGAGCTTATCGGAAAAAAAGTGGTACGCAACAACATGCACAAGCAGTGTAATTTTTGCATGTTTTGGACCACGGAAGCCTTGTACGAAGCTTACCAAATCACTGGAGAAGAGCGATATCTCGAGTACGGACAGCGGGTTCTGGACGAGATGCTGATGACCCAGGCTTCCTGGCAGCCTCCTTACATGTATGTGGATGTGCTTGGCGGCTTCGGGGTCATGAACTGTGACGGAGAATGGCTCGACTCACGCCAAAGTCTTTTTGCCGAGATCATCGTCAAATACGGGCGGGAGCTCGGAATGGAGGAATACATCCAGAGGGGCCTGGCTGCTTTGAGGTCGTCTTTTGTCATGATGTACTGTCCGGAGAACGACAAAACAAAGGCCCAGTGGGAGAAAAAACATCCCTTCTTCGGACCCGAAGACTATGGATTTACCATGGAAAACTACGGCCATGGAGGAAGAACAAGCCCTGAAGGCGAAGGAATGGGAGTATTCACCATTTACGACTGGGGAAACGGGGCTGCAGCCGAAGCCTACAACCGCATGCTCGACCATTTCGGCCGGGATTTTTTATCGCAGATGGGGAGTAAAAAATAATATATTGGCCCATATTGAAAAGAGTAATGATGACAAAAAAGTTTGCACTCAGTTTTCTGGCATGTTTGATTTTTCTCGCAGCCGCATTTCCTGTCCTTGCCCAGGACGATTTTCCTGTTGTGACGAGTATGAAGGAGAGAAAAGCAGCAGTTGACAGAAAATCCATGACGGTAATCTCATTTCCCAAATTTCATGTTTTTTGAAAGGCTCGGTATTTAAATTTTCAATCCATTTTTTTCTCTTGACAATTGATCTTAAGCCTTATATAAATTATAAATAGTACAAATGATTGTGCCAAACGATTGTGCTCTGACTGGAGAAAGTCTCAAAAAAATAACTCTAAAACTCAAGCGGGATTTGACTAGGAGAGAATTTCTCAGATATTCCTCAGCGGGATTGCTCGGCACTGTTCTGACTACGAGCTTATTTTCCTGCCGCACACAGCCCAGCTGGAAACCGAATATTGTCTTTTTTTTAACCGACGACCAGCGCTGGGATGGTATGAGCTGTGCGGGAAACCCTATTCTGAAGACACCGAACACGGACAGGATTGCACGGGAGGGAGTGCGTTTTGCGAATATGTTTGTCACGACTTCCCTTTGCGGCCCCAGCAGAGCCAGCTATTTGACCGGAAAATACGCCCATAACCATGGTGTTCGCCGAAACGGAATGGCTCTGCCCATAGAACATGAGACTTTTCCCGAGCTTATGAAGGATGCGGGGTATGAAACCGCTTTTGTCGGAAAATGGCACAATATTGACCTGAGCAGGAATCGGGGGTTTGACTACCACTTCGGGTTTAAGGGACAGGGGTCGTATTATGATCCAATCATTTCTGAAAATTATGGGCCTGGAAAGGAATACAAAGGCCATGTAACCGATATCCTGACTGATAAAGCGATTGATTTCATAAGAAAAGAACACTCCAAACCCTTTTGTCTTCTCTTGTGGTTCAAGGCGCCCCACAGGAGCTTTCAGCCGGCTGAGCGGTTCAAGAGCCTCTATGCTGATGACGTTATACCCGAACCGGACAATTTCCTTGATGATTATCGGGGACGGCCGGATGCGGTGAAGAATGCCAACATGAAGATCGGGGATTTTGCCGACGCCCCTGATTATCAAACATTTGTCAAGGATTATTACCGCTGTCTGGCAGGAGTGGATGAGAATGTGGGCCGGGTGCTCGATACGCTCGCTGCACGCTGCCTGGAAGAAAATACCGTCGTTCTTTACGCCGGAGATAACGGTTTTTTTATCGGTGAGCACCATTTCTTCGACAAGCGGTTCATGTATGAGGAATCGATTCGCGTGCCTCTGCTTATCAAGTATCCGAAAATCATCAGGTCGAGTGTGGTCATATCTGAAATGGCCCTCAATGTTGACATCGCCCCCACCATCCTCAACTTGGCAGGAATCCCTGTTCCCGAGGATTTTGACGGCAGGAGCCTAAGGCCCGTACTGGAGGAAAAAAAGACCGATTGGCGTAAAGATTTTTTATATGAGTACTATGAATACCCCGGCGCCCATTCCGGCCGGATGAACCGAGGGGTTAGGACCGGAAGATGGAAGTACATCCATTATTTTGAAGAACCGCAGGAGTTTGAGCTTTATGATCTCCAAAATGATCCCCAGGAAATGAACAACCTGATCCATGACCCCAGTCATCGGGCCGAAGTCGAGATGCTCAGGAGGCGATTGAAGGAACTGCGAAGAGAGACACATGATCCTGATTTGTAGTGTTTGGATTGTGGAGCAATGAATATACTATGAGTTTAAAAAAGACAAATGTCATATGGAGAAGTGTTTTCATTTCGTTTTGTTCCCTTATGTTTTTTATCATCGGATTTCTCTGGTCAAAAGATGCTGGAGTCTGGAATTGTAAAGATATCCAGGCTGGTGGAGATAGAGCCAACTTGGATATGGCCCAGGATATTGCGGTTGACCAGAAGGGAAATGTATATGTAACAGGCTATAGCTACAGCCGGGAGACTGATTTTGATTTTATCACCCTTAAGTATGATGCACAGGGAGAACTCATCTGGGCTGAACGCTACAACGGTCCTGCGAACAGTACAGATTACGCCCAGGATTTGGAACTTGATGGCGAAGGTAATGTCTATGTTGCGGGACACAGCAACGGTATAGGCTCCTCACTTGACGCAACAATCGTCAAATACGACAAGGACGGACATAGGCTGTGGGTGAACAGGTATGATGGGCCTGCCAAGAGGGATGATTATGCCTATGCTGTGACACTTGCCCCTGACGGCGGAATAGCGGCGGCCGGATACAGTTTCGGCCCTGGAACGGAGCATGATTATCTTGTCCTGAAGTTCAGCGCTGACGGCAGGCTTTTGTGGAAGGCCCGCTACAATTCTCCCCTCAACCGCGATGATGTGTGTGAGACGCTGGCTGCGGATAAGGTGGGAAATGTTCTAGTCACAGGAGTCGATCGTACGAGAGAGTCCTCTTATGACATGGCCACACTCAAGTATGATGCAGGCGGACAAATGAAGTGGCTGGTCAGGTATGCAGGGCCAGGACAGGTTTTTGATGCCGCCGAGGCTATAGGGGTGGATCCTGAAGGCAATGTATATGTAACAGGCTATAGCTATAGCCGGGAGACCAATTTTGATTTTGTCACTGTCTGCTATGATGCAGAAGGCCATGAGCGATGGGTGGCCAAGTATGACGGGCCATCGCACCGTATCGACCGCGGATTAGAGTTAACGGTTATTCCCACAGGCGGCGTATGTGTCGCGGGGATTAGCTTTGGTCAAAGAACGGCTGTGGATTGTCTGACAATTCGCTATGACGAGGAGGGGAATCAGGTTTGGTCGGCCAGGTACAACGGAACAGGGAATGGGGCTGATGTGCCTCAGGCCATAACCCTAGATCCGGAATCGAATGTTATCCTGGCGGGATACAGCAGAGGCCTGGAAACAGGGCGTGATTATTTCCTCACCAAATACGACCACCAGGGCCGCCAGCTCTGGGAGGCGAAATACGACGGCTCTACCAGCCAGGAAGATGCGGCCACGGCAATGGTTGTGGATT
>Ga0315546_1000388_pt1 | contig 32377 bp, 31 predicted proteins | sample SalMarSW160170MG_FD_203833 | JGI IMG/M metagenome (GOLD analysis project Ga0315546, IMG submission 203833) | Salt marsh sediment microbial communities from the Plum Island Ecosystem LTER, Massachusetts, United States - Salt Marsh Sediment SW1601-170 ...
CTGCTGCCAGCTGTTACGTGGTATTGCTATACCCCTGACCTTATAAACAAGCTGCGTGAATCCTGAACAGTCAATACCAGAAGGAATGCGTCCTCCCCATATGTATGGGCTGTTTATAAATTTCATTGCGAGATCAGCAAATGAATAAGAGGTAGCTAAATAACTGTTATTGAATTCGTTGTCAGTAGTATATATATTATTGCCTATAGTAAATTTCCGGTTATCAAAATCAGGATTATAAATTTCACAACCAGCTTCAAGTACCAGCTTTGTACCGTCGTTTCTGAAGCAAAGAAGTGAGCGGTTCAGAACACGGCCCGGCGATTTGTCCTTATCATTATCCTCTGTATGCTGAAGGTGGTTCGAATCTATCCATCCCTGGAAATTATCGAACTGAGTCTCTATCTTTAGCCAGTGGCCGGTATTATCAAGGATATTGTATTTCTCGCCAAAAAGCACCTGACTTAACATTTCTGACCTGTGCGAAGGTCCCGACCGCAGCGGGACAAAAACATTCTCACATATAAAAGTCTCCATCATTATTAATTTCTTGTAAAATTAGTAATAATCTTAATCATTATATTATTTCGGAATACCGGGTTCTCTTAAAAACGACCCTCCGCAGGTATTTCTCTTTTAATATTTTTATTGAACAATTTTGGGAAATATCCCTATTTTTGTGGGCGAAACAATGTAGTTAAATGTCGCCATCTGCATCAGATATCCTGAAAATTCAAAAAGTAAAAAGGGGTAGTGCTTTTACCTATTTTTACTTTCTCGTTAGTATAGTAGCCGTTGTTGCAATACTCCTTCAAGGAGAGGAAGTAAGCAAGCTGGAACTCATAGGAACAATATCGATTATTACATTATGTTATGTTGTACTTTATTTCTTCCTTCTTCAGTTCCGAAGTGAAGTGCTTACAATTCAGAGGAAGATATTTTTTATTTTAATTACGATTATTCTTTTTCTCTTTGTAACCAGGATGGTTTCAGATAAATACGGGACAGATTTCATTTTACTTATTCCTTTTGCTATTATACCTGTAATGATAAGGACATTCTATGATGCACGCCTTGCTTTGTTCATCCTGCTTATTACAATTCTGCTCACCGCTTTTATGATTGAAAAGCCTTTTGAGTTTGTTCTGATGAACTTTATATCAGGTATGGTGGCAATATTTACAATGACAAATATTTACAAGCGTCTGCATCTTTTTTTTACAGCGTTAATGGTAATCATAAGCTATTCGTGTTTCCATCTGGGTATATTTCTTATGAATGGCGGAAGTATAGAAGAAATTAATCTGTCTGAATATATCCGATTTGCTGAGAATGGAGCTATGATATTACTCTGTTACCCTCTGATCCTGATCTTTGAGAAGAGATTTCTGTTTCTGTCAGATACCACATTGCTTGAGTTAGCGGATACTAACCAGCCCTTATTAAGGAAACTGGCTGAAGAGGCTCCCGGTTCTTTCCAGCATTCACTGCAGGTTGCCAACCTTGCTGAAGAGGCTGCAAGGGTTATCGGGGCCAACCTCCTGCTGGTAAAAGCCGGTGCTCTTTACCATGATATCGGTAAAATAGCTAATCCTAAGTATTATATTGAAAACCAGAAAGATGGTGTCAGCCCTCACGACAAGCTTGATCCACGGCTCAGCGCCAGAGTGATTATCAATCATGTCAAGAATGGAGTGATACTGGCAAAGAATTACAAAATACCTACCCAGATAATAGATTTTATCCGCACTCATCACGGAACAACAGTGGCTTATTTCTTTTACAAGAAGTATCTTGATATGAATCCAGGTAAAACAGAAATGAAAAAGGATTTTACGTATCCCGGGCCAAAACCATTTTCAAAAGAAACTGCGGTAGTCATGATGGCTGATGCTGTTGAAGCATCATCACGCAGCCTGGGTGATTATTCTGAAGAGAATATCAATGATATGGTCGAAAGGATCATTGTTCTCCAGGAACAGGATGGCCAGTTTTCAGATATACCATTGACATATAAAAATATTTCTGATATTAAGGAAATTTTCAGGAAAAGACTCTCAAATATATACCATGTAAGGGTTGCCTACCCGGAGAGAGATTAGCGCATATCAATAACTTCAACGCCTTTATGCGATGCAGGGGAAAAGACAAAGTACCCGGGTTCGGGATTCACTTTAAGGTTATATTCTCTGATAATCAGATCAATTGTTATTCCGTCTCTTCTTTTATACTCTAATTTTTTCAGGTTCAATGACGGTTTTGCTATCGATAGTCTCACCCTTATAAGCTCATTCTTCAGATCCTCAGGGTACAGATCGATAACATAGTGATCGGTTTTCTCTTCAATGAGCCTGCATTTATAATCTTTTTTATACATTGTAAAGATGGATGATGGACGAGTCTGAAATGAATCATCCTGCTTATCAGGACTTGTTATTGTAACCTCCTTCTCAGCCGGAAGATAACTCCATGAAGTTTCACCATTATACCAGATGATATTTTCGGGAAGATCAAGTTTATAACTGTTCTTGCTGAGGATGACGGATCCTTCGAGGGTATCTTTTGTATTCTCAACCTGGTCAATAGTAATCAGAAGGAATCTCATGGAGACAGAGGGAGCATTTATAGCTGTAGCAGAAAATTTGTCAAGTATATTAACTGTCTGGGGATCATTCTGACCAGACACTGTCAGTGCAAAAAGCTGGATTGTGAATAATAGAGTAACGATCCTCATTTTTTCGATTTTACTCCATATCCTTCAAAATCTGTTCCAAAGTAAAAAGATCGGTGCAGAGCACATCCCTGGCTTTACTTCCTTCAAAAGGTCCTACAATGCCTGCAGCTTCAAGCTGGTCAATTATTCTGCCTGCCCTGTTATATCCGATGGCAAGTTTTCTCTGGATCAGTGATGTTGATCCCTGCTGGTGCTGAACAACCAGCTGCGCTGCCTCTTCGAACAAAGGATCTCTCTTTTTGAGATCTACCTCCAGCAGTCCTGATTCACTGTCGTCGATATATTCTGGCAGGTGCATTGCATCTGGATAACCCTGTTGTGATCCGATGAATTCCGTAAGTTCTTCAATTTCATGTGTGTCTATAAAGGCACACTGTACTCTTACAGGTTCTGCCCCTGATGATATCAGCATATCGCCGTTACCCACGAGCCGGTCAGCTCCGGTAACATCGAGGATCGTACGGGAATCAATGGATGAGAATACACGGAAAGCAATTCTTGTGGGGAAATTGGCTTTGATAAATCCCGTTATGATATTTGTGGTTGGCCTCTGGGTTGAAATTATCAGGTGAATTCCGATTGCCCTGGCAACCTGTGCAAGTCGGCCGATTGGACCTTCAATTTCTCTTCCTGCAGTCATTATAAGGTCGGCAAACTCATCTATTATAAGTACAATATATGGCAGAAACCTGTGTCCCTTTTCGGGGTTCAGTCTGCGTGATATGAATTTCTCATTATACTCCTTTATGTTTCGTGCCTGAGCTCCCTTCAGCAACTCAAGACGGTTGTCCATTTCGATACACAATGAGTACAGAGTATTGACAACTTTCCTGGTATCAGTGATTATTGCATCTTCTTCTCCCGGAAGCTTGGCAAGAAAATGACGTTCTATCTTTGCATATAATGGTAATTCAACCCTTTTCGGGTCTATCAGGACAAATTTCAGTTCTGCCGGATGTTTTTTATAAAGAATCGAGGTTATGATAGCATTCAACCCTACTGATTTTCCCTGTCCTGTTGCGCCTGCAACAAGGAGATGCGGCATTTTTGTAAGATCAACAATATAAGGATCATTAGTAATGGTGCGGCCAACGGCAAGTGCAATATCGAATTTTGTTTCCTGGAATGCCTTTGATGCAATCAATGATCGCATTGATACAATTTCCGGCTTCTTATTCGGTACTTCTATCCCTACTGTACCCCTGCCGGGAATTGGGGCGATGATCCTGATACCCATGGCAGAGAGGTTAAGTGCAATGTCATCTTCGAGCGATTTTATGCGTGCCAGTTTGACACCTCTCTCAGGAATGATCTCATACAGTGTAACCGTTGGTCCTACTGTTGCAGAGATATGTTTTATACTGATCTTATAATCACCCAGGGTCTTGATAATGTTTTCCTTATTCTCAAATACTTCATTATTATCAAAAGCACTTTGTGTTCTATGCTCTTTCAGGATTGAGACCGGGGGGAACTTGTAACGTGACAGATCAAGACGCGGGTCATAATTTCCCATCAGGGAATCCACCTCCTCCTCTGTAAGGATGTCCTGTATTTCAGGTTTGATGATATCGATATCTACCTTTTTTGCTGAAGAGAAATCCATTTTGTCATTATCCAGGTCATGAATAAGGGAGCCATTACCGGATAGCATTCCTTCATTTTTATCTCCATCAGCACTATCGTCTGCGCGGGTTCTGTCATTAACCAGGAATTCAAGCATCTCCCCATCTGTTGAATCTCCCCCGGGTCGTGATGTATAAATCTCTTCCCCTGACTCTCCGTTAATATTCTGACCCTTCTGTCCGTGTTTTCTGAATAACCTGAAAGATAGGATTTTAAGTCCAAAAAAGGAAGGGGAAAACTGAAGAGCAAAAATAAGATATGAGATTGTCAGCAGGGTGATCACTATGCCGGTTCCGATCTTACCCATAAAAGCGTTGAGCCACCTTGTCAGCAAATATCCCTGTGCACCGCCCGGACCACTTATAAGATAACCATTTGACTGACCGAAAATATAGCCAAGGATAAGAGATAAAATTATGACAGCAAAGGTAAACCTTATAACAAGCCCCCGTGGCTTCAGCTTTGGAAAGTTAAGGAGATACAATCCTATTGTCCCGAATATCAGCGGAATAAAAAAGGCTCCATAACCAAAACCATAACCGATCATCATTTTAGCAAGGAAATGACCGCTCTTCCCTGACCAGTTTTTTACCTCAACATCGGGCCCTGAAACAATGTCAGAATCCGGAAGACTGAGATCAGTTTTCCACCATAAAAGGTATGAGATACAGGCAATCAGAAGATATAATGCAAAACCAGTGATGAGAATCCCGAAAACAAACCTGATTCTTTCATCAGTAAAAAATGCCTTCGACTTTGCCGGATTTTTTGCTGAACGCCCCGGTTTCTTTGTACTGTCTTCCTTACCCTTACTCATGAATGGCCAATAAATTACACCTCAAAGGTAATAATTTTGAATCCCGGCTAAATACTGGAGAATCCTTTTTATAAACAATTACGTGAAGTGACTAACAATGCAGAAAACGATATTTTTGGGTTTTTATTTCAGGAATTTACTTTCACTGAGTCTTGATTCTTTAGCTGATAAACAGGCTGAGCATCTTATTAATAAAGCTGCTTATCTCATCTTTGGAAACATGGACATACTTATCTCTTCTTTCAAATGTCTTGTCGGGTATCTCTTTTTTGTAAATATTCTCGGCATTGAAGTGAAGTTCAGCCGAGCCAAGAAAGAAATAAAAACTCATCAGGACACCGTCAATACTGTTAAATGGTGTTGAAGCATTCGAATTTTTTACACCAATCTCTTCTGTGTACCAAATATCGTAGACTTTGTTCCTGTCAGCAGGGAAAGTAGCTTCAGCATTTTTACAGTTAAATCCGCAAATAACCGAGGTGCGTGAAGTCTTATGCAACTCCATTCCTTTCATGGCCTCAAAACCAGGGTGAATTTCACCTGGTTCGGCAGCATAGGCATATTTTAATGTCAGAAGACTCAGATAAGTGTCATATATTCCTTCCTTGGGATTGGAGAGATTATATATTCCTGCATTGCCAAACGGAGCTGCTATCTCAAACAGGATTTTATCATCTTTAAAGTAGACAACGAGATTCTTTGGCATATAATCCTTGGGAATGATATTTGTATTATCCATATATTCTATGGTATAATAAATCTCACCCTGATCAATATTTTTTGCACCTCTTTCTTTACAGGAATATCCCGTTATTGCAAATATTGCTGCAATGATTAACCCGGTTCTGAATCTCACAAACCTATTTTTTTGAATTATGTAAAAGTAACATTTTTTTTTAATTTCAATTTCCGGTGTTGTTTTTTATGAGCTTATCTCTGAAATATGTTTTTAAACTGATTTAAAAATGTGTATCTGAGTTTATCAGATAAATTTAAGAGGAATTTTATATTCTTACAGATGTTCCGTATATATATAAATTATAAAAAGCCCAACCAGGAAATCAGGGAATTCCTTAATTATGCCGAATGCACCTGGCGCCAATATTTTTATTATCTTAGCCTGCCATATTATTAAGGTAATTAAAAATGAACCCAGGTCTTAAAAACAAACATTTTTTAAAGCTTCTGGATTTTTCTCCGGAAGAAATAAAATACCTTCTGGATATCTCCGTAAAATTGAAAAAAGCAAAAAAAGAGGGCAGGGAGGTTCAGTACCTGAAAGGGAAAAATATTGCACTTATTTTTGAAAAATCCTCAACAAGAACACGTTGTGCATTCGAAACAGCTGCTTTTGACCAGGGAGCCTGTGTTACATATATTGGTCCGAGCGGGTCACAGATAGGGCATAAGGAGTCAATGAAAGATACTGCCAGAGTGCTTGGGCGCATGTACGAGGGGATTGAATACAGGGGTTTTGGACAGGCAATTGTTGAAGAACTTGCCGAATATGCCGGAGTACCTGTCTGGAACGGACTTACAAATGAGTTTCATCCGACCCAGGTACTTGCCGATTTAATGACAATGATAGAGTTCTCTGACAAACCACTTAACAGGATGGCACTTTGTTACCTTGGGAATGCAAGATTCAATATGGGCAATTCACTGCTGGTCGGTTCTGCAAAAATGGGTATTGATTTCAGGATTGCAGCCCCGAATACATACCAGCCCTCTGACGAGCTTGTTTCAAAATGCAGGGACATAGCCAATGCGACAGGGGCAAAAATAACTATTACAGAAAATGTTAATGAAGCAGTAAAAGGAGTTGATTTTCTGTATACTGATGTATGGGTATCGATGGGCGAACCTGATTCAGTATGGGAAGAACGAATAGGTCTCCTTAAACCTTACCAGGTGAATATGTCTGTTATCGGTAAGACTGGTAATCCGGATGTAAAATTTCTTCATTGTCTGCCTGCTTTTCATAACCGGGCAACAAAAGTGGGAGAGGAGATATTCCGGAAGTATGGCCTCGACGGAATGGAGGTCACAGAAGATGTCTTTGAATCAAAACACTCAATAGTTTTTGATGAAGCTGAAAACAGGCTACATACTATCAAAGCTGTTATGGTTGCTACTCTTGGTTTATATGCTTAGGGCATAGGGCTCAGGGATGAGGGTTATCTGTGTTGTACCTCTGCTCTGTGCCACTATGCTATCAGTTCCTTTACAAAATAGAATGTAATAACGAACGATGCTGCCAGTTTCAGCCCTATTCCTGTGAGGAACCCCAGCAGACTTCCAAATCCTGCCTTAATTGCATACTTCATATCATCCTTGAAGATCAATTCACCTACAATTGCCCCTATCAGGGGACCAACTATGATGCCCACCGGGCCAAGAAACAATCCTATTATAAGCCCGACAGTTGCCCCCCTCATACCATATTTTGAGCCACCGAATTTTCTGGTTCCCCAGATAGGGACTATGTAGTCCAGTATTGTAACAACAATAGTAACAGCAGCCAGTGAAACCAGTACTGTGATGGTAAACTGCCCGAATCTGGTAACGTGCAGCATTATTAATCCCAGGTAACTGATGGGTGGCCCCGGCAATACAGGTACAAGACAACCAATAATGCCAAGTATCATCAGGATTATACCTAAAATAAGAAGAACATAATCAGACATTTGGAATACTTTCAGAAAAGGTTACAGGAAATATCTCATTTTTCCCCGAGATCATCAAAGTCTACATCCGTAAACTCTTCTGTGGTATGTGTCTGCTGTTCGTCACTCGTCTTGCTCTCTTCCAGTGGAATGGGAGCCTGAGACTCGTCCCTGCCATTATTAATGTAGGTGACAGCATCTTTTAATCCTTCGGTAAACTTCTCAAAATCTTCTTTATACAAAAAGACTTTATGCTTCTCATAGAAGAACTTACCCTCCTTTCCCAAACGCTTTTTGCTCTCGGTGATGGTAAGATAATAATCATCTTTGCGGGTTACTTTTACATCAAAGAAATAGGTTCTTTTACCTGCGCGTACAACCCTGGTGAAAATCTCCTCCTTCTGGTTTTTCCCTTCGTTCTCGTTCAAATCTTCTTTTTTTCCTGTTTCTTCTTCCATTTCTAAATCAGTTAGGGTTAGGGATTTAATTTATATTGTCAAATGTAACAATTATTTTTTCAAATCAAAATAAAGCTTTTCTGTTGCCTGTGAAATTTAGTTTATTGTTTTGCTGAGAAATGAAAAAGAGTATTTTTGCAGCGGAATTCGTGGTTCTTTAAAGATGATAAGCAGAAGATTGTTACGCATAAAAGCCCTGATGGTTCTTTATGCACATAACCGCAGGGAGGATGATGATCTGGTCAGAGCTGAAAAGGAACTCATGTTCAGTATTGAAAAAACCTACGATCTCTACCACTATATAATGCTGCTTCTCCTGGAAGTAGCCGATATTGCCGGTGAAAAGATTGAACAGGCCCGGCAGAAGAAAATCCCGGACCCCGAAGACCTTAATCCGAACAGACGTTTTGTTGATAATCCGGTCATAGCACAGTTGAGAAACAGTATGGCATTCAACAAATATATCACATCTTCAAAACTATCCTGGATAAATAATCATCATATCGTCAGGCTCCTCTACAACAATATGACAGAATGGCCGGTATATAAGGAATATATGAATTCCTCAGAGAGCAATTACCAGCTTGATAAAAAATTCATTATTCGGCTCCTGAACGAACTTTTTGCCGAGTCAGAAGATCTTGCTGCTTGTCTCGAGGAACAGAGCATCTACTGGAATGATGACATGGAATATGTTCTTATAATGATTGAAAAAACTTTGAAAAAGTATAAAGCTGATTCCGGAGGAAATATCCTCTTAATGCCTTTATTTAAAAATGAAGATGACCGGAATTTTATTAAAATACTGTTCAGAAAAGCTGTACTGAATAAACAAAAGTGTTCGGAACTTATAGAGCATAATACCACTAACTGGGAGTTGGAACGTATTGCCCTCATGGATATTCTGGTAATGAGGCTGGCTATTACCGAGATCCTTGAGTTCCCGGAAATCCCTGTTAAGGTAACTCTCAATGAATACATTGAAATAGCAAAATACTATTGTACGTCAAAAAGCAGTACATTTGTCAACGGAATTCTGGATAATATAGTTAAGGAGATAAGAGAAAAAGGTCTTTTTAAAAAATATGGAAGAGGCCTGATCGGAGAATCACCAGAAAACTAATATAGATTTTCTGACTGTTGAAGCTGATGAAGAAAAAGATTCAGTTATATTTGTTACTTCTTATTCTGATTATTACAGGATACAGCTGTAAAACACAGAAGAGTGAGAATAATGCTGAATCCCAATCTTCAGATACAGGAAAAGCCGTTCTTACTTTCAGGGAATATGAGCATCTCTTCGGTAAAGTACAGGAAGGTGAAAAGGTAGGATGTATTTTTACTTTTGAGAATACAGGCACTGCCAGCCTGGCATTAGTATCAGTAACCACGACATGCGGTTGCACAGTACCGAAATATGACAGAAAACCGGTTGCCCCCGGAAAGACAGGTGCCCTCGAGGTAATATTTGATACCTCCGGGAGGAACGGTATTCAAACCAAAACGGTTACCGTTAAATCCAATGCCAAAAATCCTGTTGTTTTACTGAAAATAACAGCAGAAGTAATGAACAGCAATGAAAAATAATAGTAATAATTAATAATTTACACAATGACCAGTTTTGCGTATTTATATTTAATGGGACAACCTGCATCATCAACAGGACAGAGTAATGCGTTGATTACCTTTTTACCGCTTTTGCTTGTTTTTGTTGTCTTTTATTTCTTCATGATAAGACCCCAGATGAAAAAACAGAAAGAAATGACTAATTACAGAAGTTCCCTGAAAAAAGGAGATAAAGTAATTACAACAGGGGGAATATACGGACGAGTCCACGAAGTAAAAGATAATTACGTAATGATGGATGTAGGCGGAGATTTTAAACTCAAGGTGGATAAGAACGCCCTGCTTAAAGATCCATCGGCAGGAGAATAAACCCGGTGATTCGGTATGGAAAAGAAAAAAGAAATACATCCTGAAAAACCTGTTAAGAGGGCATGGAGTTTCAATAACAGGAATTTTATAGTATTCGCTTTTTTCCTGCTGCTGTCATTTATTTTTTGGTATCTCAATTCCCTTGGGAAGGACCTTGACACAAGTATCAGATACCCTGTCAGGTATACTAACATGCCAAAAGACAAAGGAGTGGCAGAAGATCTGCCGTCAAGAGTATATCTTTACCTGAACGGATCAGGTTATTCAATACTGCGTATGAAAGTTACAGGGAATAATTCACCATTAACAATTGATTTCTCAAAATTAAACTATAGACCAACACGAAACAGCAGTTCAGCCGATTATTATATCGTAACTTCGGGTCTTATCCAGAATCTGAATTCTCAGATTAAATCTGAATGCAAGATAACCTCAATAAAACCCGATACATTATTCTTCTCTTTTAAATAATGCGGCGCAAAGGCCCAGAGGCGCAAAGGCTCAATGATAATAAGATGATTGGGATTTGATAAGTTATTGACATTTAAGATGATAAATGTTGAAAAACCAGGAATGAAGCTCGGGATTACCGGTGGTATAGGAAGCGGGAAAACATCAGTATGTAAAGTTTTCAATGTGCTTGGCATTCCTGTCTTTTCTGCTGATCCTGAAGCCCGGGAGATAATGGATAATGACAGGATCATTAAAAGGGAAATAAATGAGATAGTGGGTAAAAATATTTATCCCGGTGGCCAGCTGAACCGTATGGAACTAGCTTCTCTTATTTTTAATAACAGAGATCTCCTTGAAAAGGTAAACTCACTCGTTCATCCGGTTGTATTTGAACATTTCAACTGCTGGGCAGAAAAACAGACAACACCTTATGTTATTATGGAAGCCGCAATTCTTTTTGAAAGCGGTGCCTCTAAACTTGTTGACAGAATCGCAACCATTGTGGCACCAGTGGAGGAAAGGATTTCGAGAGTAACCAGGCGAAACAAGCTAAACAGGGATCAGGTAATGGAGAGGATAAAAAATCAGATGACTGATGAGGAGAGAATAAAAATGTCGGATTATGTAATCAATAATTCCGAAAACAATATGATAATACCAGTGATTCTTCGTATTAATGAAGATCTGTTAACTCACTTAAATTCCTGATGCATTAAATGAGACGTTTTGGTAAATGGATAGGGGGAGGACTTGGATGGGTAATGGGAGGACCTATTGGCGGACTCCTGGGATTTCTGGTCGGATCAATTGTCGATAGTACAACTATCAAGATATCATCACCGTATACCTCTTCTGATATGCGGACAACACCTGCTGCATTTGGCGTTAGCCTGCTCGTACTTATTGCAGCTGTTATGAAAGCAGACGGGAAAGTGCTAAAATCAGAACTGGATTATGTTAAACAGTTTTTTGTCAGGCAATTCGGAAGAGATTCGGCGGCTGAAGCAACAATGATGCTTAGAGATCTCCTGAAACAGGAAATCCCAATGTGTGACGTCTGTACCCAGATCAGCCGGAATATGGACTATTCATCACGTCTTCAGCTTCTTCACCTTCTCTATAATGTTTCCCTTGCAGATGGGACTATCCACCAGTCTGAAATACAGACAATTGACATGATTGCAGGTTATCTGGGGATTTCCACTTCCGATTTTATGTCAATAAAGAATATGTTTGTGCCTGAAACAGATTCTCTTTACAAAATCCTCGAAATTGACCGTTCAGCTACAGATGATGAGGTTAAAAAAGCTTACAGAAAAATGGCAATGAAATACCATCCCGACAAAGTCAGTCATCTGGGGGAAGAATTCAAGAAAACAGCTAAAGAGAAATTCAGGAAGGTAAATGAAGCATATGATAAGATAAAAAAGGAAAGAAATATGGTTTGATCATCAATAAAACAGGCCATTTGAATAATAGATACCAATACAAAAATTAAATTAGCACTCAAAATTAATACCATGGTCTTAAAAGATATCCTGGCAATCTCAGGTCAGTCCGGGCTCTATAAATTCATTGCCCAGGGGAAAAATGCAATAATAATTGAGCACCTTGAAACAAAGAAGAGAAGCAGTGCATTTGGCTCAGCAAAAGTCAGCTCACTCGAAGAAATATCTGTATTTACTGAGAATGAAGATATGTCTCTCGGGAAAGTCTTCGATCTGATATATGAAAAAGAGAATGGGGGAGCTGCAATTGATTATAGATCTGATCCTGTTAAACTCAAAACCTACTTCGGGGAAATTGTACCTGAATATAACAGGGAACGGGTTTATAAAAGCGACATCAGGAAGATCATACAATGGTATAACATCCTTCATACGCAGAATCTTCTTGTACCTGATGCTCCGGAGGAACCTGAAAAGGAAAAGGCTAAAGAATCTGAACCGGTAAAAAAGTCCAAACCTGAAAAAAAAGATACACAGGTAAAAGAGACTGTAAAGAAGAAAGAGCCGGCAGCCGGCAAGAAAAAGAGTCCGGGAGAAAAAAAGGCACCTGCAAAAAAGAAACCAACAGGGCCGGGGAAAGCTGAATAATATCCTTCCTGTCATGAATTTTGGTGGTAATGAGGTGATATATAATTATGAAGAGTCCCGAATAATCATAGTTCCTGTGCCATACGATGCGACAAGCACAGGAATGAGAGGCTCCGACAAAGGTCCCGATGCAATAATGGAAGCCTCGGTCAACCTTGAATTCTATGATGTCGAAACAGCCTCCGAGGTTCATAAAATGGGTATCCACACAATCGATCCGGTTCCGGAAAAGGGATCACCTGAAGCTCTCGTAAATGCTGTTTTTCATAAAACATCACACCTTCTGCAGGATAAGAAGTTGCCGGTGATCGTGGGCGGCAACCATACAGTAAGTATAGGGGCTGTTAAAGCATTTTCAAAATACTATCCCGATCTGTCGGTACTTCAGCTGGATGCACATTCCGACCTGAGACAGGAATATGAAGGATCTCCTTTTAATCATGCCTGCACTATGGCACGTGCCCGTGAACTGGTACCTCTTGTCCAGGTAGGTATACGAAGCATATCAGCCGAAGAACTCCCTTTTATTGACAGGGAAAGGATATTCTATGCCCATGAACTCTATTATGATAAGATGTTGTATCAGAAGGCGGCAGATAAACTCACTGAAAATGTTTATGTCACTATCGATCTGGATGTTTTTGACCCATCGGTTATGCCCTCTACCGGTACACCTGAACCGGGTGGCCCGGATTATTTTGAGCTGATGCATTTTCTGAGAGATGTGGCACGAAAAAGAAATATAGTTGGTTTCGATGTGGTTGAGTTATGCCCGTCAACAACAAATAAATCAACTGATTTTATGGCAGCAAAAATTATCTACCAACTGCTGAGCTATATATTTGCATGATCCATGTACTCACCCCTTAAGGGGATGATGTGTCCGTTAATCCTCCTTCTTCGCTTCCTCCCAGATCACATTCATCTCATCAAGACTCATATCGTGAAGCGAGATTCCCTTTCTGATAGTCTCTTTTTCAAGGTAATTGAACCGTTTGATGAATTTCCTGTTGGTTTTTTCAAGAGCGGCTTCGGGATCAATACCATAGAGCCGTGATGCGTTGATTATTGAAAACATTACATCGCCAAGTTCTAATTCAATCTTCTCTTTATCCTGGTCAGTGATTTCGTTTTTAAGTTCGGTGATCTCCTCCAGCATTTTATTCCAGATCTGATCTGGTATTTCCCAGTCAAATCCCACACCCCTGACCTTTTCCTGTATCCTGTTAGCTTTCACAATCGCCGGTAATGAGGATGGAACACCTGATAAAACCGGTTTATAACCATTTTTCTCTCTGATCTTCAGCTTTTCCCAGTTTTCTTCAACCTCAGATGAACCGGATACCTTAACATCGGCAAATATATGAGGATGTCTGTAGATAAGCTTTTCGTTTATCCCTTTCAAAACATCAGCAATTGTAAAAAATCCTTTTTCCGATCCGATCTTTGCATAAAAAACCAGATGAAGCATCATATCTCCAAGCTCATTCCTTACGCCATCAGCATTATTTGAATAGATGGCATCGGCAAGTTCATAGGTCTCTTCAATTGTCAGCTTTCTAAGGCTTTCCCAGGTCTGTTTCATATCCCAGGGACAGCTCTCTCTCAACCTGTCCATTATGGAAAGGAGCTTATCAAACTCTTCTATACTTCTTTTTTTATCATTCATCTTAAGTTGTTTTAAAAGAGGCGGTTAGGCAATGCTGGTTTGTCTGCCTGGTCAACACGTACCACCGAACCAGGTGTCAGACTCAGCAGTTCTGCAACATTTGCCCCGTTGATTGATATTTCAAGCAGATCGAGAGAATTAAACCTTGCAAGCAATTCTCCTACCGGGACATCACCATATTTTTCCACGATGTGATCAGTATAATTCTTATTGCTCTGGATCAGTATCCTGTATTTCCTTTTCTCAAAAACCCTGTAAAATATTTCCCTTGTGATATTAGAAATTGCATTGCCGTATGAATCAATGAAAATTATACTACCGATTATCACATCCTTGTCGATTGTTGCTCTCAATGGTACGCGCTCGCTGATATTCCCAAGGGTTTTTCCGAGTTCAGAGGGCTTTTTTCCCGATGCCAGAGCTGCAGCTGCTTTGGCAAATACCTCAAGCTCGTCGGTGCACTTTTTATGATCGATTCTTATTACTTCATCAGGATCAGAATTCAGGATCAGGTTGAAGATACCATTATCGGACCCTATGAAGTAATGATCTCTCGATTTGACAATGAGATAATCCTTTCCGGCTTCAACCTCCGAATGAACACATATTATGTGGATTGTTCCTTCAGGGTAATTGTTCCATGTGTTCCTGATGACAAATGCAGCATGTGAAATATTGAAAACAGGAATATTAGTGGCATTTTCAATTATTGTAACCCCGGGACACATACGGCACAACTTACCCTTAATGATTCCGTGATAGATATCTTCAGGTTTCCATTCTGTTGTCAATGTAATAACTGCCATCGGGAAAAAACTTAAGGCAAAGATAATCTTCTAAAGAAAAATAAACTTACTTTGTATCGTTCTGCAGAAAATTTTTATTGTTTTTTGTTTAATGACAGAGATAGTAATTTTTCTTGAAGATATAGATCCTGTAGTTTTCTTCGGCACAAATAATATATTGCTCGATAAAATCCGCGGATTTTTTCCCAAAATAAAGATACTTGCACGTGGTAACGAAATAAAATGCATGGGAGAAGAATCAGAGATCACAATATTTGCCGAGAAATTCAATGAGCTTATAGAATATTATCAAAAGTATCACCGTCTTGAGGAGCAGGATATTGAGAAATATTTCCTCGATGCGGAACATATGAAAACTGCCTCCAGCGGTGAATTTGAACAGATACTGGTCTTCGGTACAAGCGGAAAACCTGTCAGGGCACGGACGGTGAACCAGCTTCTCCTGGTTACCGATTATAAAACCAACGATCTTATTATAGCAGAAGGTCCTGCCGGAACCGGCAAGACTTATACTTCTATTGCGTTATCTGTGAGGGCTTTAAAGGAGCGGGAGGTAAAAAAGATTGTCCTCACCAGACCGGCAGTAGAAGCTGGTGAGAGACTGGGATTTTTGCCCGGTGATATGAAGGAGAAGCTGGATCCCTATCTTCAGCCGCTCTATGATGCCCTGCATGATATGTTGCCCTATAAGAAGCTTGAAACATGGCTGGAGGACGGAACAATACAGATCGCACCCATTGCTTTCATGAGGGGCAGGACTCTTGAAAATGCATTTGTAATACTTGATGAAGCGCAAAATGCAACTATAAGCCAGCTGAAAATGTTCCTTACCCGTATGGGTGTAAACTCAAAATTTATAATGACAGGAGATACAACACAGATAGATCTTCCAAAAAGAAACGAATCGGGACTTCTCCAGGCTATGCGGATTTTGAGAGGAATTGAAGGGGTATCCATAATTAAATTTGATGAACGAGATATCGTAAGGCATAAACTGGTGAAGAAGATCATTAAAGCATATGAACAGGAAGAAAACGACCCTCAAACCCCTCCTGACATTCGGTCAGGACAGGCTTTGAATGGGGACTGAAAATAGAAAAAGAATAAGATGTATGGATAAGACAATTTTAACTACAAATTTCACATTTCCAGGGCAGAAAAGCATTTATAGGGGAAAGGTAAGGGATGTCTATAATATTGATGACAAATATCTCCTGATGATTGTTACAGACAGGATATCTGCATTTGACGTGGTACTCCCGAGAGGTATCCCATATAAAGGTCAGGTGCTGAATCAGATTGCATCAAAGTTCCTTGATGCCACAAAAGATATTGTTCCGAACTGGAAAATCGCAACTCCCGATCCAACTGTAAAATTCGGACACAAATGTGATCCATATCCGGCCGAAATTATTGTAAGAGCATATCTTACAGGTAGTTCATGGAGAACTTATAAAGCAGGAGCAAGAGCAATTTGCGGCATTCCAATACCAGATGGTATGAGGGAACACCAGAGATTTACGGAACCGTTAATTACACCGACAACAAAAGCTGAACGCGGACACCATGATGAAGATATTTCACGAGATGAGGTCATTGCGAGAGGACTTATTCCCGAAGACGAATATAACCTTATCGAAAAATATTCAATGGAGGTATTTATGAGAGGTTCTCAGATAGCAGCTGACCATGGCTTGATTCTTGTAGATACCAAGTATGAATTCGGAAAAAAAGATGGGAAAATATATTTGATAGATGAAATAAATACTCCCGATTCTTCGAGGTATTTTTATGCCAACGAATACAAGGAAAGATTTGATAAAAATCTTCCTCAAAAACAGTTATCAAAAGAATTTGTAAGGGAATGGCTGATGTCACACGGATTCCAGGGGAAGAAGGGCCAGAAAGTGCCGGAAATGACAGATGAATTTGTAAATCAGGTATCGGATAGATATATTGAGCTGTATGAAAAAATAACAGGTGAGCATTTCATAAAAACAGAAATTTCGAATGTACATGAAAGAATTGAAATGAATTGCAGAAAATTCCTTGAAACTTTATAAGCATCCACGAGATGAATATTAGGGAGTATTATAAAATTTTACCCGTTCTGTTACTTTATCTGGTAATCACACTTCAGTCAGCAGCACAGGTTGTGGTTGAACGATCAAAGGATAAGGTAATTATTTCAGGTACAGCATATTATATGCATCAGGTAAAGAAGGGTGAAACAGCCTGGTCAATTTCAAAGGCATACGGAATTACGGTTGAGGAGCTGACAAAGGAAAACCCTCCTGCGCTCTATGGTATAAATGAGGGACAACTGCTGAGAATACCTTACAGGGATGTGCCGGAAAATCAACCGGAGCAAATGGTGATAGTAAAAACACCCAGGGACGATTCAAAATATATATACCATACTCTTCAACCGGGTGAAACGGTATATGCTCTTTCAAGACTGTACGGTGTTTCTGAAAATGAAATCACTTCAGCAAATCCGGGAATAGATATAAACAAGCTTCCGGTAGGTGCTGAAATTGCCGTTCCACGAAGAGAATTCATGACAGGCAGGCATGAGTTTGAGGTACAGGAGAAAACACCCGTTTTCCATAAGGTGGTCAGGGGGGAATCGCTGTCATCAATAGCCGAACAATACGGAGTTACACTCAGGGAGCTTAGAAGAGAGAACAGGAATATAAGGTTTCCTCAGGTAGGTGATTACATAAGAATACCGGTTATTGCACAGCAGAAAACAGAAGTGCCTGACTTGTTGTTAGCTGACAGTCTGGCATTTACTGCTGAACCACATGAATTATTGCCGACACCATCAGCTTATACGCCTGTCGAAAACCTTAAAGGTTCTATGGATATTGCTGTATTGCTGCCTTTTTATCTTGAGGAAAATGATGTAAGAGCAGATATCGATTCCTCAAATATTGTAAAAGGTAAAAGAACCTACAAAACAATCAGCCGTCCTGATGAGTGGATCTATCCCCGGAGCATAGGATTCCTGGAAATGTATGAAGGTATCCTGCTGGCTGCAGATAAGCTTCGTACCTTAGGATTGGATCTGAATATTCATGTATTTGATATTAAGAGTGATACAATTGAAGTAACCAGACTTCTCCATGAAAACAAATTATCGAAGATGGATCTGATCATCGGTCCTGTTTATTCCCATAACCTGGTTGCAGTTGCAGCATATGCCAGTAAACTTGGAATACCGATCGTATCACCGGTACCTCTTATGAATAATTCGGCACTTATTGACAATGCATCTCTCTTCATGGCCAATTCATCACTGGAAGTAGCTCAAAATGCAATCGCGAGAAAGATAACAGAATACTACAACGACAATTTTGTTTTTATACATGCCGATACCTCGGGATCAGATCCGGGAATAAAATATTTCAAGGGAAAGATATTAAGTGAGCTTAGCAATCGACTTCCATTTGAGGAGATCAAATTCAAGGAGTTCCTTTTTTACAGCAGGTCGGTATTCAATAATGACTCTATTAACAGATTGTCACAGGCACTTTCAGAGGATTATGGAAACGTAATTATTATAGCTTCTGAAAATTCTCCCATAATAAGTGAAATATTGATGGATATTCATGCTCTCACAAAGGACTATGAAATAAAGGTTTTCGGTTATCCTGCTATGCGGGGCCTTGATAATCTTGATCCGAAATACTTATTCGACCTCGACGTCCTGATATATTCACCATACTGGATTGATTATTCAAAACAGGATGTAAAGGAGTTTAATGCCAATTTCAGAAAGAAATTCTCTACAGAACCTGCAGAACTGAGTTACGCATGGCAGGGATATGACATTGCCTATTTTTTTATAAGCGGACTTGCTGTTCATGGGAAAAAATTTATTTCACATCCTGAGATTCACAATCCTGACCTTCTACAAACAAGATTTGATTTTCGCCGAAAAACAATAAATGACGGATTCGAGAACCAAAACCTGTTTCCTGTCAGATATACAAATGATTATGAGATTATCCTGATAAGTGAATATGAACCGCTGCAGGAATGATGGGAGTTGAAAACTGAAGAATAAATTTCCATTACATTAATGTTAATAAAAATTAACAATCGGGAATATTTGAATCATAACCATTGTCTATATAACATAGAATAATGAGAGGATCCTATAAGCTGGCTGGCGATGATGAACTGGTAAAGGCTTCACTGGATGGCGATAAGCTGGCATTTGGAGAAATAGTGCACCGCTACAGGAAAATGGTCGCACGTACAGTAAAAGGGATGCTTGGAGATTCAGTTTATGCCGAAGATATCGGGCAGGAAGTTTTTATAAATCTTTACAACTCTTTACCCGGATTCAGAGGCGAGGCAAAATTATCAACATATATTCAGAGAATAGCAGTTAATCTTACTCTGAATGAGATTAAAAGAAGAAAACGTTTCTTTTCAATGTTTTCCCATAAGGGAAATGAAGAAATGAGTGAAGTTGAAATTGCAGATTCAGGAACTGAGGAAAAGGTGGAAGCAAAGGAAATTGTGAATAAAGCTTTGACGAGTCTGGATCCTAAATTCAGGATCATTGTGACAATGAGGCTGTTACAGGGTTACTCCACAAAGGAGACTGCTGAGATACTTAACCTTCCGCTGGGAACTGTACTTTCAAGGCTTTCAAGAGCCCAGGAACAATTAAAAGAAAAATTAAAAATGTTATGAAACCCACACGTATTTGAATACACAACCGAGCTTGCGAGCTCAGCGAAGCTAAACACAATATTATAATAATCAGCTGCATGTGGGTTCCATCATACCATTAAAATAAATTATTATATGATGAAACCTTCCGAATTAAAGAAGCTTATGATCCAATCTCTGGAGCCGGGGGCAAATACGAAGGAAATAGCCGGGAAGCTCGAGAGCGAGGGTATCTCCTATGACTTCAACGGTGGATTTACTGAAAAGGTTACAACCAGGTTATTTTCGGAACCACTGATTGCAAGTCATGATCTGGAATTCAGGAGAAACCTGAGCCTGGTCTTTTATCGAATCGCTATTACAGGAATTGCAGCAATTATAATTTTGATGTTGTCGATATTTATTGCACAGGATTCGTTCTCATTCAATTCATTCCTGGGTCTGGGTGATTCCATCGATGAATCGATAGTATACCTTTTGACCGGAAATTAATATAAAACGACCATGAAAGCAAAGCCAGTTTTATTAGTTGTACTTACACTGCTCTTAGGATTTATCCTCGGATGGCTGACCTCAGCGCAGGTTCGGTTACAAAAACTTAAACCTGTGAGATTGTATTTTTCAGGGGAGCATTTCAGAGAGGGATTCTATAAAACCATCCAGCCTGATGAGAAGCAGAAAGCTGAAATAGAAAAGATCCTCGATAAATATGCAAAGCTGAACAGCGACTTCCAGGCAAACTTCAGAAAGGAGTTTGAATCAAATATAAAAGCTTTAAGGAAAGATCTCGATTCAAAGCTCACAAAAGAACAGCTCGCAAGGCTGAAAGAAATGGATGAACAACGCCAGAAGATGATAAGGCATAACAGAAGAAACAGAGATGATTCTACTTTTACCCGGAGACCGGGACCGGAAGATTACAGGGATTCACAGAGAAGGCCATACCATAGAGATATGCAACAGGGACCTCCTCCCGGACCGCCGCCGCCACCACCACCTGATACCGTCGATTTATTCGATGATAAATAACAGGTAATCAAGCAGTATAGGGAGATCGTCGGGATTTACACCCAGCGTAATAAGCAGACTCCTGTCCTCTGCGAAAAAAGCCAGGAACTGATCTTTCGATATTTCTACACTGACAATACTCTGCCGGTACAGATCAATGGCCTCTTTTTTCCTTCCGCGGCATAATGCCAGATGACCGATATTGATCAGATCATGAGCTTTTAGTTTACCGGCTGACAACCTTTCATAATATTTTTCCGAATCATCAAATTTACCAAGAGCAAAGTAGCAGTATGCTATGGGTCTCAATATTTTGAGATTACCCGGATCGTTATATTCAATCTTGAAATAATATTGTAACGCCTTTTCGTACTCCTTAAGATCAAGAAAACAGTGTGCCGTCATTATTGTGGTATGAATGTTCCCGGGCTCCATTTCACCGGCCTGTATATAATATTCCAGGGCCTCCTCATTCCTGCCCAGCCTGCGCAGACACAATCCGATTTTCTTTAATGTCCATTCTTTCCTGTTGATAAGTTCAGCCATCCCGTAATATTTGAGGGCTCCCTCGTAATCAGAATCCTGCTGGTAACAATAGCCTATCTTTTCGTACAGCTCGGCATCATCAGGTTTTTCCTTTACACGCTTAAGGAATAAGGAAAGAGCATCATCATAGAAATCCTTGCTGAAGAAATAGTCTGCAAGGCCTGCTTCTGCTTCAGGTGCATTGCATGTTAGCCTGAAAAATTCCGAATTATATATATCAAGCCTGCCTGTGAAGATATCTTCAAATTCCTGCCGGTAGGGTGAGAGTTTGAAGAACCTGTAAATATCCTGAAGATACTGTGTTACATTGGTTCTGAATTTCCTGTTCGGATCTGTAATTGAATCGTCATCATTCATCTGCTGTAATCCCTCAAGCTCCATCCGGAATACCTTGAGCATCATACTTTTCTGGGATGCAGGTAAATATTTGAGGTTAAGGATCAGGGAATACTTATCGGAATTACATATAAATGGAGTCTGGTACATTGCCTCAGCAAGCTCATTTGTTCCTGGTCCCAGAACCTCATCCCTGAATATTTCATTAAGTACCTCATGGTCGGGATGAAATGGAACAAACCAGTTCTGAAAATCCTTAAAAAAGTCAAAATTCTTAAGATTGGCAAAAGCTGACATATAAACATCAGCTCCCTCCATCTGCAGATTTGTCAGCTCCTCCATGGTCTTGAATATCTCCTCCGAATCATTAAACATCTCCGACCAGTCGGGGTTTTTCTCATCATCTTTGTCTTTCGGCAGAATATTATCAAGGTCCAGCTTCTCCTCAATCCTTGGCTTAAGCTTTGCTACCTGAGGCAGAATTTCATCATGAAGCTTCCTGCTAAGCTTCTCAGTCTCACGCGACCTTATTGTTTGTAATACAATTATCCGGCAATGTTCCCTGAAAGCGGGAGTCTTCGACATTTTACTGATCCTTGAGCTTATTTCAGGGTAGAGAAGGACTCTTCCGTTATAATAATGCAGGTTTAATATTAGTCCCGACAGTGCTCGCTCCATCACCTGCTCCTGTCCCGATTTATAAATATCCATAAGGTGAAGCAGCTTCTCCGACTGCCATGTCCTTAAAGAACTTAATGTGATTGCAGTTGTAAAGATGCTTGACTCGTACCATCTGAATTTTCCTGAATTAAGGATGATGTCAATAAGGCTCGCTTCTGCCTCACCGTAATAATCTGTCAACCAGAGATGATTGAATATGTTCTTGATGAGCTGCCTATGCTTTTTTGAGATCTCCGATTCAGGATCTGGATTGATCTCATTGCTGAGCTTCAGCCATTCATCCAGCTCCGACTTAAACATCAGGTCATCAACGGTCTCAACTATAGTCTTTCCGCTCAGATTTTGTTCTTTCTCTGTCTGCTGCTTGATCCAGTAGGTGTTCCATCCTGAAAAATGTGACAATATGTCCTGTCTTACCCTGTCGGATAACTCAAGTATCGATTGAATAAGCTTAAGATATACCTTGTTACGCTCCGGATCATCGATGCCTTCTATTGTATAAGTAAGCATATTCCTGTAAGTCATAACCAGGTTTTCATACTCATCACGAAGATCGCCGGAAGTAACTCCGGTAATCATATCTGACAGTATATCAAGGCTTTGCTTTATTTTTCTTTCTTTAACAAAAGAGCAAAGCTGCTTATGTTGATCTATTGTTTTTTTAATTTCCATTTATAACTCTACGGCAAAAAGCTGAAAATAAAATTGCTGTAATTGTTAAATCGAAATGTATATATGCAACAATCGGGCCGTAACATTTTCGAATAATTAATATGGTAAAGTACCGAAAAGTATGATGTGGAAGGACATCACTCATAACTAATTTGAGAACTAATCGAACTCTATGGAAGCTTCCAGGCTGATAGAACCTACCTTATACGGCGAAGAGGGTCAATATGAAATCCTTACATCCCATGTCCCCGGTTCATTGATGGTAAAGTCGAAGAAAACATTAAACTGTGTCGTTCCAAAGCTGCTCAGGGCAGTAAACCTTATCCTTATATCCAGCGGGAATTTCGGCTGCATAATTCCGTAGTTGGACCCATCGCGGTATTGCTCGCCGCTGCTGTTGGTAATATCCGCTGATACAATACCTGAATTCTCAACGCCGCCCCTCATGAGCTTTATCCTTACGACATCATAGGCGCCTTCAGATTTGTAAAATGATGATCTTGTGACATTTAATGAGCGAGTGATCTTATACGGAGATATAATCTCCTTCCCGATATATTTGTCTTCTTTCCAGATGCCAGTATAGGTTGAATCAATACTTTTCATTTTCCCTTCGCCATTTTTCATCCCGTTTTTCCATTGACCTTTAAAGGAGGATCCGTCTGACCATGTATAAGTTCCCGTACCGTGTGGCAATCCTTTCCTGAATTGTCCGGTATACTTATCAACACCTTCTGAAGTACCTTGACCATGAGCCAGTCCTTTCCTGCATTCACCGGAATATTTACCTGAAATAGAAGGCATGTTAACTTTGCAGTCAGTGTTTTGTGAGTATCCGGTATTCCGGCAGAAAAGGAAAAGCACTGTAATGATAATGCCCGTAATATTTTTGCAGTTTTTCATTTTACTTTTTTGTTTTGTTGTAAAAAACAAGGAAAGTTAAGCAAATGTTATGTTAAAGAAAAAAAAGGAAGCAGTGACTTGACAAACATCAACTTCCAGTTAACCTGTAACTCAGAGTATTGTTTTTTTACTCGTATTCTTTAATTATATTCTTCACGTCATCGGGAGCTACCCGGCCGTATGTCTTATCACACACCATAACCACCGAAGCCGGCCCGCAGGCGCCTACACATCTGATGCTTGAAAGCGAGGACTTCCTGTCATTTGTTGTCTGCCCTACCTGCAATCCAGGCTCTTTTTTAAATTCTTCAAGTACTTTTTCTGCACCACGTACATAACACGCTGTTCCCGTCAACTGAAAACTCATCTCTCTGGCATTCATATTTCTTTGCAAGGCAGGGCCTTATAGATACAATAACCAGATCTTTCCTGTCGATCTATATTTTATCTGCAAAATCACTAATACAAAATAATAATAAGTTCAAAAAACCCTTATCAGGTTTTTGTACACCCGTTCTTATTCTTATTTTTACGGATCATTATAATATGTATTGATTAATAAAAATATACCCTCATGAATAAAATCAGTTTAGTAAAGATCTTCATGGTCTTTCTTCTTTGTTTTTTATTTACAGGCAATCAGACAGTTGCACAGAGACCAATACGAAATTCAAACCAGGTTGCCATCCTTGGTTGGACCGATGACACTCATTACCTTATCCGCACCTTTGATGCAGACAGGAATCCTGTAATTAAGAATGTGAACATTAAAACAGGGAAAGGCAAAGTTGTTCCACCCTCAAAATCGGAGCATGAAATTATTGAAGAGTTACTGCCAGATGGTGTGAAATTAGAGATGAACGACATTATAAGTCCGGATAATAACAGTGTGGTTCTGATAAAGGAGAATGACCTGTTTTATTTTAAAAAGGGCGATACAGAGCTCCACCGGATCACCAATGACACCCTGGGGGAAGTTAATGTGCGCTTTTCTCCTGACGGTTCAAAAATCGCATATACCAGGGAAAAGGATCTGTATATTTATAATCTGGTCAATGACAGGGAGATAAGGTTGACCGCCGATGCTTCGGAAAGGATATATAACGGTTATTCCTCATGGGTATATATGGAAGAAATCCTTGGAAGAGCAAGCCGCTATGCTGCTTTCTGGTGGTCGCCTGACGGCTCAAAGATAGCTTATCTGAGAACTGATGAATGCGATGTGCCGATATTCACTCTCAACAGGCTTGATGAACCTGACGGGATACACGGACTGCTGGAACAGGTACCCTATCCCAAAGCCGGTGATCCAAATCCGAAAGTCAAAATGGGAATCGCAGATATTTCAACTGCTAAAACAACCTGGGTTAAAACCGATTACTCTGTTGATCAATATATTGCATGGCCATTCTGGACACCCGACAGCAAAAAACTGGCGATACAGATTGTGAACCGCGACCAGAATGATTTAACCATAATACTTGCTGATCCTTCAACTGGTGATTACACAGATATCTATAATGAAACATGTAAAACATGGGTGGAATTCCGTGAAGATATTTATGTGATGAATAACGGAACCGGATTTATTATCAGGAGTTATAAAAACGACTGGGAGAATCTGTATTATTACGGATGGGACGCGCGTCTTATAGCACAGCTAACAGATTTTGATTTCAGGGTGAACTCAATTATCAGGGTCGATGAAGATCCCGGGATAGTATATTTTACTGCAACAGGCCCCGAATCAACTGATAATCATGCTTTCAGAGTAAGTCTTGATGGTAAAAACCTGCTTCAATTAACCAGTGGAGAAGGAAGTCATCGTGCAGACATTTCACCAAAAGGAAGTTATTATACTGATACCTGGAGCAGCGTTTCGAATCCGGGTTCGATAGACGGATATAATAAGAGTGGGAAGCTTTTAAAGGAGATCCATAAATTCGAACATCCTGACTACAATCCGGCTGAAGATTCTAAGGTTGAGATGGTTAAGATAATGACATCCGACGGATTATTTAATATGCCGGCTATAATAACATACCCTCTGAACTTTGATCCGTCAAAGAAATACCCGGTTATTTTTACTATCTATGGCGGACCGGATGCTAAAAATGTATATAACAGGTGGCAGGGGAATAATCCTTCGTGGTACTCTCAAAATGGTATAATAACATTTACTGTGGACCACCGGGGTTCGGGACAGTTTGGGAAAAAGGGACTTGATTACATGTATCGCTCTCTCGGTAAATGGGAAATCCTTGATTATGCTGATGCCGTGAAATGGCTTCTTGAAAAACCTTTTGTCGACGGAACAAGAATGGGGATCACCGGTAGTTCATACGGCGGGTATATGACTTGTCTTGCACTGACAAAAGGAGCCGATTACTGGACACATGGTTTTGCAGGTTCTTCAGTTACCGATTACCGGCTTTATGACAATATTTACACCGAGCGTTATATGGACACTCCCCAGGACAATCCTGATGGTTACAAAGATGGTTCTGCACTTACATGGGTAAAAAATTACACGGGGAAACTCTATATGACTCATGGTGATATGGACGATAATGTTCATATGCAGAATTCAATTTATCTAATATCAAGGCTACAGGATGAAGGGAAAATATTCCAGTTTATGTTTTACCCGAATGGCCGTCATGGATGGGGTGGTGCCAAAGCTTTACACTCAAGAAATGAGGCAAATAATTTCTGGCTCGAAAACTTTTTTGGTACTAAACCTTGAACTTTAACACTTTATACTTTATACTTTATACTTTATACTTTTAACTTTTAACTTTTAACTTTTATTCTATTATATATGATAATTGGCATCCTGAAAGAAACAGGAACTGAAAAAAGGGTGGCAATGCTCCCGGGTGAGATCGCGGTTCTTAAAAATCTCGGAGTTGATATTATCGTAGAAAGCAATGCGGGAGAAAACGCCTATGCATCTGATGAAGAGTACAAAAAAGCAGGTGCTGAGATTTCTGCCCGGAAAGATGTTTTTACAAAAGCATCACTTGTCATTTCAGTTAAACATGTTCCTGAAAATGATCTTAAGTACTGCATGAAGGGACAGGTTCTCTGTTCCATTCTTGATCCTGTGGACAATGCACAATGGCTTGATAAGGTCCGTATACAGCAACTTACAGTACTCGCCCTGGACTTGATACCGAGAACTACAAGAGCTCAGGCGATGGATGTTTTATCATCGATGGCTACTGTGTCAGGTTACAAAGCTGTTTTGCAGGCAGCTTTCTTATCGCCCCGTTTTTTCCCGATGTTTATGTCGGCCGCAGGTACCATTAAACCATCACGCGTATTGATACTTGGAGCTGGCATAGCGGGACTGCAGGCTATTGCTATAACAAGAAAACTGGGAGCAGTTGTAGAGGTATTTGATGTCCGGTCAGCTGTGAAAGAGGAGGTAAAAAGCCTTGGCGGGAAATTTATAGAGGTTGAAGGTGCCAGGGAAGATGCCGCTGCCCGAGGTTATGCTGTGGAACAAACGGAAGAATTTAAGAAGAAACAACAGGAACTTATCCAACAGAGAGCTGCAGCATCCGATGTAATTATCGCTACAGCTCAGATACCGGGTAAAAAAGCTCCGCTTCTTCTTCTGAAAGAGACAGTTTTCGCCATGAAACCCGGCTCAATTATTATAGACCTGGCTGCATCGACAGGCGGCAACTGCGAACTTACAGAAAACGGTAAAACGCTGATTGTCAATGGTGTTACAATAATAGGTAAATCCGATTATCCCTCCGATATGCCCACTGATGCCAGCAAAATGTTCGGTTCCAATATTATAAACCTGCTGAAGATACTGATCGACAAAGAGGGTAATCTCATATTAAACATGGAGGATGAAATAATCAACGGAACAACTGCAGTACATGCCGGTGAGTATGTGAGTCAGCGGCTGAAACAATTACTTAATATCAAATAATCCTGATAATGGAAAGTATACTTGACTTCATTTTACAGCACAGGGAGGCAATATTCATTGTTATCCTTTCGATCTTTCTGGGTATTGAGGTTATAAGCCACGTCCCGGCAATTCTTCATACTCCGCTGATGTCCGGCGCCAATGCAATTCACGGTGTGGTTATCATAGGCGCCATAATTGTAATGGGGCATGCAGAAACAACAGGATCAATGATCCTGGGTTTTCTTGCAGTGATACTCGGAACCCTGAATGTAGTCGGCGGATTTGTAGTCACCGACAGGATGCTGGAAATGTTTAAAAAGAAAAAGTAGTCAATACAATAAAAAAAGAATTACCGGTTAATGAGCGATATATCACAATTCCCATATGGTATCTCAGTGCTTGAGATAACTTATATTGTGGCTTCAGTACTTTTTATTATAGGGTTGAAGATGTTAAGTCATCCCCTTACAGCCAGAAGAGGTAATATTCTGGCTGCTTTCGGTATGGGCTTTGCTATCGTTGCCACTATTTTGTTTCACGAGAAGGACGGTGAGCCTATCGGCAACATACCATGGATCATTGCTGCTATTGTCATTGGAACGGCGATAGGGTGGATAATAGCCAAAAAAGTTAAAATGACTGCCATGCCACAGCTTGTATCATTCTTCAACGGGATGGGAGGCGCTGCAGCAGCACTTATCTCCATGATGGAATTCCCGCATGTGAGTCCGGAACTTATTGCCAGAAGCGGTATGTCAAACGGTCATGTGTTGGCTATTCTCCTTGGACTCATGATTGGGACTGTTTCATGGGCAGGAAGTATGATCGCATACGGCAAGCTCGACGGTTGGATAGGCGATCTTAGAGTAAAAGCCATGAGATATGTGAATCTCACAATATTAGCTGTGCTTATAGGATTCATCATATTCATAATGACCCGTGATGTCCAGTCAAGTTCCGAGCTTACACCATTTATTTACATAATGTTTGCTGTAGCGGTTGTCTACGGTGTTCTTTTTGTAATGCCTATAGGCGGTGCTGATATGCCTGTAGTGATATCCCTTCTGAACTCCTTCACAGGTGTGGCTGCCGCGATGGGAGGCTTCCTGTACAATAACCAGGCAATGCTTACCGGAGGAATCCTTGTCGGTTCTGCCGGAACAATACTTACTGTATTAATGTGCCGGGCCATGAACAGATCGCTGCTGAACGTGATTGTCGGTGTATTTGGAGGAGGAGGGCAAGCTGCTGATTCGGGAGGGGGTACTGTTAAGGAAATAACACTGTCAGATGCTGCCGTACTTCTCAGCTACTCAAAAAAGGTTGTGATTGTACCGGGTTATGGACTGGCAGTAGCACAAGCTCAGCATATATGCCATGAGCTCGACAAGCTGCTTGATGAAAAAGGTGTGGAGGTAAAGTATGCAATTCATCCCGTTGCGGGCCGTATGCCGGGACACATGAATGTGCTGCTTGCAGAGGCCGATGTACCTTATGAACAGCTTATTGAAAGTGATGAGATCAATCCTGATCTTCCGAATACAGATGTACTTGTTGTCATCGGCGCCAATGATGTTGTTAATCCCGCTGCGGAAGATGACCCTTCAAGTCCTATTTTCGGTATGCCGATTGTTAAAGCACGTGATGCGAAAAACATAATTGTGATGAAACGCGGAATGGGGAAAGGATATGCAGCTATTGAAAACCTTCTTTTCTATAACGACAAGACAAGAATGCTTTTCGGTGATGCAAAAACCACTCTGCAGAATGTGGTAAACGAGGTAAAGAACCTGTGAATTCTTCATCAGAAAATCTTGCTCTTCTCCGCGCTGCTGTAAAGCTAGCCGGTATTGATGCATATATCATACATGTGTCTGATCCACATCTGGGTGAAAACATCCCTGATCACTGGCAAATAATTGACTGGCTGACAGGTTTTGACGGATCAGATGGTACGGTAGTCGTAACTGAGTCATTTGCAGGACTATGGACCGATTCGAGATATTTTATCCAGGCAGAAAAACAACTCGAAGGCTCCCCAATTAAACATATGAGACCCGGGCCTGTTCCGGAAGAGAGCTATATTGACTGGCTTATCCGGAATACAGGGGAGGGGAGCAGGATAGCTTTAGACGGCAGGATCTTTTCAATAAGTCAATATAGGAGACTTGAAGCCAGACTGGGAAACAAAAAAGTGATTTTAAAAACTGACTGTGATTTGATAACTGAAATATGGGTCAGCCGCCCTCCATTGCCCTCAGCACCTGCTTTTGATCATCCGGTAGAATTTTCGGGCAAGGAGCGGTCAGTGAAGATCACGGAAGTAAGGGAACAGATGAGAAACCTGAAGGTAAACAATCACTTGCTTACTTCGGTTGATGATATAATGTGGCTGCTTAATATCAGAGGCAATGATGTGCCATATACTCCCTTATTGTTATCCTTTGCTATTATTGGCGAGGAACAAATAATGCTGTTTACGGGAGAAAACAGAATACCTCCGAAGCTGGCACAGGAATTTGAAAAACTGGGGATAGTCATTTTACCTTATGAGGAGATTGCCGGTGTCTTATCATCCCTTCCCGCAGGCTCCTCTTTGCTCATTTCACCACGTACAACATCTGCCGCCCTCTATTTTTCCGTTCCGGAGAGCGTGAAGATCTTTGAGGATATAAGCATACCCTCACGGTTGAAGGCAGTTAAAAACAGGACAGAGATCGAGAACATAGGCAGGGTAATGATAAAGGATGGTGCTGCCCTCACAAAATTCTTTTTCTGGATAGAACACAACTTAGGTCAGATACCAATGAGCGAGCTTTCACTGTCTGGAAGATTGTTGAAGTTAAGATCTCAAAACGAAGATTTTATGGGACCCTCATTTGCTCAAATTATAGCTTTTAATCAACATGCAGCACTGCCTCATTATTCTGCAAAAACGGAAACAGATTCTATTATTGAGGAGAATGGCATCCTGCTGATCGATTCCGGCGGTCAGTATTATGGCGGCACCACTGATATAACCCGGACAATATCTGTTGGACTTCCTTCTCTTCAGCAAAAAACAGACTTCACACTTGTACTCAAAGGACATATAAACCTTGCAATGGCAAAATTCCCGTTTGGAACCAGGGGATACCAGCTTGACATGCTGGCAAGAAAACATCTCTGGGAACATGGATTGAATTACGGACATGGAACCGGACATGGGGTAGGGTACTGCCTGAATGTTCATGAAGGTCCCCAGAATATAAGTCCTTCCGGAAGCAAAATCCTCATTGAGGCAGGAATGCTTATATCAAATGAGCCGGCATTATACCGCGAAGGTGAATATGGACTCAGAACCGAGAATCTCATCCTCTGCTATGAGGATGAGGAAACCGACTTCGGGCAATTCCTTCGATTTGAAACAGTCTCTTTATGTTATATTGATAAATCATTGATAGATAAATCATTATTGGAACAAAAAGAGATAGACTGGCTCAATTCCTATCACATAGAGGTATATGAAAAGTTAAGCCCGAATATTACAGAAGAGGAGAGGATGTGGCTTAGGGAAAAAACTTCAGAGCTATAAATTAAGTGTAAGAAACACCTCCCCCCTGACTTTTATAGTCAGGGACGGAGTGGTTTGTATTATTCACCTATCTTATAACATCTTCCATATTAGTTACATCAAATACCGGGAATTCAGTGATCCTCAGTTTTGCTGCCCCATATGGTACCAGCTCAATGATTTCAGGTGTGCCTTCAGGTGCAACAGGACTTAATGGCGGGATATCTGCCGAATTATCTTTCATGATCCAGCGTGGCACTTCCATTCCTCTTGCTTTTATAATGACTGCAGCATCTTCTGTCCAGAGAACATATTTACCCGAATCGGTATTCCAGATCATATCTCCCCTGTCGGCAAAGGGATAACTTGTCAAGGAATTTTCAGTAATCTTAAATCCTCTTTCCTGTTTTGAAGGGTCAATCATTAAACCATAGTTCCAGGGGCTCTTAGGATATATCTCCCAGTCAACGCTCCCTTTATAACCAAAGTTATCATAGTTAATTTTGACACTTTTATATTCCTTCTCAATTCTCAATGAAAAATATAGTGGTCCTCGTAGTAATGACATTGCGCCATTATATCTTTTTTCGGTTCTGATTCTCATGGGGATCACCATATCAATAACATCACCATTATTCCATTTCTCGTTTAATCTAAAAGTCGAGCCCGTTTTTCCGGTTACTGATTTGCCCTTGAAGTTTATTGTGACAGAATCAGCCCAGCCGGGTATTCTGAGGTAAAGAGGGAACCTTATAGAGTTGTCTGTACTGATCTTGAATTTTATGTCGCCTTTGA
>Ga0315546_1000396_pt1 | contig 32177 bp, 31 predicted proteins | sample SalMarSW160170MG_FD_203833 | JGI IMG/M metagenome (GOLD analysis project Ga0315546, IMG submission 203833) | Salt marsh sediment microbial communities from the Plum Island Ecosystem LTER, Massachusetts, United States - Salt Marsh Sediment SW1601-170 ...
GCGAGCCGAAATTGGTTTGGCATACAAGTTCAGTTCGTCATATTCGAAAATAGTCTTAAGCAGTCTTTGGAAATTGTCAGCCTGCGCTGGAAAATTATCGACCACCTCATGGACAAAGAAGTCGAGGTCGTTATTAAATTTGAGGGTTTTATCGGGAAATTTAATTGCGGACATCCGTTGTGGGCAAAGAGCAAAATCTTCAGGTTTTAACTTGAGCTGCCGGAGCAGCTTTGGCAGTGGCGTTAACTTAACACCCTTAGGAACATAGTTGGTCATAGCATGAAGGCCAACATCGAATTTACGTCCCCCACGGTTGTAAAAGGAATTAAGCCCCCCAACACGATAATGTTTTTCCACGATGCAAACCCTTTTACCGTAATAGGCCAATCTAATACCAGCAGCAAGGCCAGACATGCCTGCACCGATAATTAGAACATCGTAATGCATAGTCAAGCTCTTTTCAAAATCAAAGGCTGACTAAGCCTTTAATCATTGGGAAAATGCAATAAAAGCGTGTGTTTCTGGCTTGCTAATATGTAATAGCTTAGTTTTTCCAAAGTCTTAGTTCATAGATTATAATATGAGGGTCAAAGAGGTCAACTCTATTTTTATTCCGGCGCTCTATCCGTCGGCATTGCTTCGGCTCACTTCTTTGGTCTGGCAGTGACGAGACGCAGATATATTCCAAGCTCTAAGTGTATTAGAAGACGGACTGCCAGCTCAGGAAGGGGTATGTCTGCTCATAAACGATATTCCAGGTACAGGAGGGATTGGTCGCGCCGGGAGCGACCGCGCATATATCCCACGCTGCCACTGTGAAGGTACCGATCTCTTGCATTTCCGTGGTAGTCTTGCCCGTCCCGCCAGCCGAAGTAACTTGTCCGCTGGTTTTAGTATCCCAGAAAGAGTTGCTAACATTGCCCCCCCAATTCACTCCCACTAGACCGCCGACATACTCATCACCGGTTACCTTACCCGCGGAATACGAGTTGCTAACTGCGCCGAAATTCACTGCCACCAGACCACCTACATAATAGGTGCCAGCCACGCTGCCTACGGAAAAGGAGTTGCTCACAGTACCATCCGCACCATTCATTGCTACCAGACCGCTAGTAATTGAAGAACCACTCACGCTGCCTGTGGAATAAGAATTGGTTACAGTACCCGAATTAGATCCCATGAGACCGCCAACATCCCACATGCCAGTTACGCTGCCTGTGGAATGAGAGTTGCTCACTCTCCCATCATTTCCTCCCACTATGCCGCCAATATAGTTATTGCCAGTCACGCTACCACTGGAATAAGAGTACTTCACATTGCCGTAATTAATTCCTACCACACCACCAACATCCCACTCGCCAGCCACGTTGCCTGCAAAATGGGAATTACTTGTATTACCATCATTAGTTCCCACCAGACCTCCTACACCCGAACTGCCAGTCACGTTGCCTATGGAAAGGGAGTCGGTCACGGTGTCCTTGTTGATTCCGACCAAACCACCAACGTATTGCACACCAGTGACGCTACCGCTTGAATAGGAGGTGGTCATGGTGCCATCGTTAAGTCCGACCAAACCTCCGACGTACTGGTCGCCGCTCGTACTGCCCGTGGAATAGGAATTTGTCACGGTGTCACTGTTAATTCCGACCAAACCGCCAGCGTATTGCTCGCCAGTGACGCTACCGCTTGAATAGGAGTTGGTCAAAGTGTCCTCATTAACCCCGACCAGCCCACCAATAGAAAAAAAGCCAGACACACTAGCAATGGAATAGGAGTTGCTCACAATGCCCTCCCAATTATATCCCACCACACCACCAACATACTGATCACCATTCACATTGCCACTGGAATAAGAGTTACTCACAGTGCCATCATTTCCTCCCACTATACCGCCGACAGTAAGAGAGCCAACCACACTACCGGTGGAATAGGAGTTGCTCACAATGCCTTTCCGATTGTATCCCACTAGACCGCCAATATAGTCGTCACCAGCCACATTGCCACTGGAATAAGAGTTACTCACAGTGCCATCATTTTCTCCCACCAAGCCACCAACCCGGTAAGTCGCAGTTACGTCTAAGTTCCCGACACCCACTTGAGTGATTTTCCCACTAGAAGCAAGGTATCCAAACAGGCCAACCTGCGAAATAAAATCGAAGTTGAAGTTTAAATTCAAAATTTCGTGACCACTGCCATCAAACTCTCCAGCCAGATAAGGGATGTAGAAATTGGCCTCATTGCTCAAGTCAAGATCGTTTGTTAATCTAAATTTCAGGGAACCATCCTGACCAAAGGCGAGCAGCTCTTTGAAATCACTGACAGTATTTATCACATAAGAACCATTTTCTTGGGAAAGCCTTTGATTGACATTCAAAAATTTACCGTTAGCAAGCCACTGCTCAAAGTCTGCGCCGAATAAAGCTCCGATCGTAATGATGTTCTCTCCGTTAATCAGAACCTCGTCGTAATTATAGTGAGAATTGGTAATGGTGCCCTCATTAACTCCGACGAGACCACCAACATACTGGTCACCAGCCACGTTGCCAGTCAAATATGAGTTGGTCACGATATCCAAATTCTTTTCCACCAGACAGCCAATATGATTATTGCCAGCCACAGTGGCATTCACCACGCTAAAATTGCAGCAAAAAATCCCTTCATCCGGTGTAGCGAACGAACCTCCGTCGGTGCTGGAGATTGTAAGTATGGATTGCTCCTGAAGTATAGGCTCGAAGTTAGCCCTTATCGAGTAGTTGTCGTTCATAGTGATTGTAGTTGACACAGCATTCACATCGGCAATTGTACTCACGTCACCAGTCCAGTTGACAAACTGGTAGCCACTAACTGGAGTCGCTACTAAGTCAACCACCGTGCCAGCATCATACATTAAAATTCTCTCGGTGGGAGTGGTTACCGAACCACCAACGGTGCTGAAGATGGCCAGCATATACTGAACAGATGGCATAGAATCATCGCCATTAATCACGTTGCCACGGGAATATGAGTTGGTCACAGTACCCAAATTTTTTCCTACCAAACAGCCAATTTGATGCTTGCCAGTAATACTGGTATTCACTATTCCGACATTCTTGATGACTCCTCCTACATCAACAAGACCGAAAAGCCCTATTTCATCTTCGTCAGGGCGGTTAATAAACAGGTCTCTTATCTCGTAACCCAGACCGTCGAAATTCCCGATAAAGGGTTCCCCATAGGCTCCAATTGGCTCCCATCCCTTTCCGCCATTGGCTGTATCACTCGCCAGTTCTATATAACCAGGAGTAGTAGAATCGAGGTCGTTCATCAAAAGGTAGCTACGGCGTAGGTTGTATGTGGCGGCATGCAAATCATACCAATCCCGTATTTCAGCAGGAGGCAGATCGCATCCTACCATACCTGCAATTAAGGCTACCATGAAAAAAAAGATGGTTATTCTTGCTAAGTGATGTTGTCTTGTAGAGCCTGACGTTGTCTTCATAATGCACTTCCTGCGCTTTACCCCTGACGGGATTGCCTGGACTGACTGCATTAGCCCTGTTGTGATTGGGCGCAGAGAAAAGTAGAGTTGATACCGTCTAAATTCACAATTCTTTCATTCGCGGCTCCAGGTAAACTACAGAACTATCCAATGTGGCCAAATGTATGTAGTCATCCTCGGGCACTTCGATACCATAGCGCTTTCGCAGCTCCATGACGATATCTAGGAAATCCATTGAGTCTAGTTCCACTTGTTCTCGTATTGGGATATCGTCCTTAAGATTGGTCAGATCCTCATCCGGTATAATTTCGGCAACAATTTCCACAAGGACGGATTTAATTTCTTCCTTGGTCATATACCCCCCATTTGTTTATTTGAAAAAAGCGTTTCCAAGTTTATTCTTCAAATCTTCTTATAACGACAACCGAATTGATACCTAGCATTCCAAAGGAATTATTCAATATATAGTTGACCTTGTCAACCGTTATGGGCTTATTAATAACTAGGTTCTCAAAAGAACATTCGGGATCTAGTTGATCCACATTGATCGTCGGATGAACGATGTGGTCTTCAAAGGAAGGCAAATTCCCCGCCAATTCTAGAGCGGCGGCTGCCCCCATTGTATGACCAATATAACTCTTGGTGTTGTTTATATATACATTTATATGGTTATCAAAGACTTCCCTTATCGCCTGACACTCCGCGGCATCCCCTTCACGAGTTCCAGTCGCATGTGTATTGATGATATCGATATCTCCCGCAGATATGTTGGCCTTATTGAGGGCGAGTTTCATGCACTCAGCTTGCCTTTGTGCGTTTGGGAGGACGAAATCAAAAGCATCTGAGTTGATAGCATATCCCACTATTTCACCGTAAATCTTGGCCCCTCGTTTTAGCGCATCGCCTAATCTTTCCACAAGGTAAATACAGCCTCCTTCTGAAACAACAACACCATTCCGGTTCTTGTCAAAGGGGCGGCAGGCCTTTTCAGGGTCTGCGTGAGAAGCCAAAGCACCTTCACTCCTAAAACTGGCAAAAGCGCCAAAGGCATGAATAGTCTCTGAAACCCCGCCAGCTAGAGATAGATCAACTTCACCCAGCAGCAACATTTGTAAGCCTTGTATAAGTCCAATGTTACCGCCAGCGCAAGCAGCCCCTAGTGTGTAATGTGGTCCAGTAATTCCCATATTCAAGGTTACTTCACCGGCTGGATTGTTAGCCACTATTCTTGGATTATAATGGTGTGAAACGAATGTTGTATCGTAATCGAATTGCTTGATTTCGTATATTTGTTTTTCCGTGTCCACGTTACCATGCTCAGTAATCCCGACATAGATGCCAATCCTCGATTTATCAAGGGAGGCAAGGTCCAATTTGGCATCAGCAATTGCCTCTTGAGCACAGTAAATAGCTACAGAGCCGGCCCTCGTTCCTCGACGCAATTCCTTCTTTTTTTGATACCTCAGTGGATCGAAGTGACATACACCAGCCAATACTTCACCCATATAGCGGACGTTGAATTTTTGTATCCCGGATTTGCCAGTAAGTAGACTTTCTCGAAATTCCGCCAGATTATTCCCGTTTGGCGCCGTCAGGCCAACCCCGGTAATTACAATTCGTGCTTCATTAGGTTTCCTTGCCAGCATGAGATAAAACTTCCGTCGAAATGCATATGTTAGAACGGTTTGGAGAGATCTAGTTGCATCGTTCCAAAGGATTATTGCCCTTAGCTCATTTTGCCAGGGCCATTTTTTCTACCATTCCAGACCCAGCATCAGACAGACTATGCCGCTACCAATCCCCAGCATGGCGACCTTATTACCTGAATTAAGGCAACCCTGGTCAATTCCGATAGCCATGCTAATAGGCAGGGAAACCGACCCAACGTTTCCTAGATATTGCACAGTGGGAAAGTCTTTTGCATCATCTAGCCCCAGGGTCTTGAACAATAGTCTACTATGCACGGCGCTAACCTGATGAGTAAAAAACATATCTATGTCGGAGTTTTTCCACCCAAGCTCTTGTTTTGTGCTCTCCCATGTCTCTGGAGCCAATTTTGCTCCATTTTTAAGGAGCTTATTAGAGTCTGTGTGCATCTCAGGCAAAGTGTTCGGGTCAAAGAAATAGGTATCGGCTTTTATACGACAAAGACCATTATGCTGTGAAGCAGTGCGCGTTACCCCACCAAGAAGTCTATGACCATCCTGCGACAATGAGGAGTGGGTTAACACTGCTGCGACTGCTCCTGACCCCAAAGTTAGAGTGGCAAAGGCGAGTTTGAGTGTATCTTTGGTAATATTGGGGTCTTCAAGGAGATTGTTGATTGTTGCGTCGATAAGCCGTTTGCTGTTCTCACAGCCAACCACAATTCCTGCTTTTATCTGGCCCAATTCAATCATATTTGCCAGGGTTACCATGCCGTTGACGAAACCCAGGCAGGCATTGGAGATGTCGAAGATGGTGGCTGTGGAAGGAAGGCCCAAAGAATCATGAACTACGGTAGCTGTCGCCGGCTCCAGAAAATCACGGGATACCGAGGTATGGAGCAGGCATCCGATATCCTCTTTTTTAATACCGGACTTGCTAATGGCTTTTTCTGCCGCTTTTATACTGGCCTGACTCGGCGTTATGCCATCATTCCAGAATCGCCGTTCGCGAATTCCAGTCATCAATTCCAGGCGACCGTAGGAAAGATTGAATTTTTCGTATAATGGGGCTAGTCTCTCTTCCAGGTTCAAAGAGGTAATGATGGTTTCAGGAAGTTCATAACCAAAAGACTCAACACAGACCTTTTTGTACTGCATTCAGTACCCTGCTTCTTCCTCACCGCATTGTGAGGAGATACGATGAAAATAGTTATATCGAGTCCACAGGCTCACTTTTGCCTGCTCAATATTAATTTCGGAATATGGAACTTTGTTCTAAGATTTTCCCATCTTTCTGTGGACTCCGGAGGAATTATCTCGTCTGGAATGTACTTCCCTACTGCAGCAAGGACAGCACAGATCTTTATCGAGTTCGCTACCACATCAGGGACATACTCATCAGCGGCAGCAATGGCAATAGAGCGCAGCCTGCGAGGAGCTAATTTCTCAACGCCCTTAATTGTTAAAGAAAGCAGTCTATTCGGGACACGATTATCCAGAAATCTAAGGGCAAAACGCAGCAGCCTATCTGGAGCACATTTATCTACTACTTTTACAAGAAAAGAGAACCCCTTCTTTGCCAGGGATCTAATTATCGAATCAAGCCTGGGCTTTTTTTCCTGTAATGCCATGTCCTCTGCCATATCCTCTCTCACCGAGATATTATATTCTTATCATGTTTTACTACTATTTGTCAAACATAATATTGTCTTGCCACTGATTGACATACTGGGGTGACTAGGGTAAAATGCATTGTTTTGAGATGGCTGATGTAAGGCTTGGTTCAGGCGAGAGTTTCGAGGCTCTGCTGCGTAGATTTAATAGGCAGGTGCAGCAAGATCGCATTTTGGCTGAAGTTCGCCGCCGCAAGCACTTTGAAAAACCTAGTGAAGAGAAGAGAAAGAAAGCGGCAGCGAAAAGGCGAAAAAGTTTTAGATAGCCAAGAGATGGCACTGAAGGATAGTATTCAGGAAGCTCTCAGAGGAGCGCTTAAACGGCAGCATAGGGTAGAAGTCTCTACATTGAGGTTATTATTATCTGAAATAAAAAATGCTGAAATTGCACAGCAAAAGCCCGCTGACGATAACAAAGTACTTGATGTTATTACCAAGGAAGTAAAACGTCATCGGGAGAGTATCGAGGCCTTCAAACAGGGGAATCGTAGCGATCTGGTGGCACAGGAAGAGGCAGAACTGGCTATTCTTATGAGCTATATTCCTGAACAAATGAGTCGGGCGGAGATCGTGGCAGCGGCACGGCAAGTTGTTGATGCAGTTGGAGCTGAGGGGCCAAGCGACAAAGGAAAAGTCATGTCTCAACTTATGCCTCAACTCAAAGGTAAAGCTGATGGCAAAGAAGTCAGTGAGATAGTTTCAGAATTGCTTGCTGCTGGCTAGGTTTAGAAGGCAGTCGAGGTTTTTAAATTATGGTGTGATGGCGGTAAAAGAGTACCGCCATTGCCCTTTGCAGTATGAAATTTGGAATCGTTATTTTTCCCAACACTTTGTGGTGAAGTGCTATTGAATCACCCGTGGTCAAAGTGGCAAGGATCTCACGGGCTGGCCTTAGCCGGTTATAGGTGAAAGGTAAAAAATAAAAATGAAAATGCAGAAATACAGAGCAAAAAGCAAAAGTTTTATTTTTCAGTTGTCATTTTTATTTTTTACCTTTGACTTTTAATTTTCTTAAGAGCATGGAAGTCTCTCCATTTCAAGGTATATGCTATAACCAAGGAATAGTTGGAGATTTAGCTCATATCCTTTGTCCTCCCTACGACGTTATAACTCTTGAACAGCAAAAACTCTATTACGAAGAAAGTAATTACAACGCTATTCGCCTGGAATTCCCTACTGAAAACCTGGAGCTGACAGGTGATAGATATCAAAGAGCAGCTATTACCTTTCAACAATGGCTGAAGCGCGGAATTCTCCAGCCTGACGGCGTATCCACTTTCTATTTGCATGACCATCGTTTTGAGTATTCAGGCGAAAAGAGGGTAAGGCGTGGGCTAATAACTCGTGTCAAGCTGGGCCCCTGGGGCAGTGGCATATATCCTCACGAAGAAACATTTTCCAAAGCTAAGAGTGACCGTTTGCAGTTAATGCGAGCTTGCCGAACTAACTTCAGCCCATTGCTTTCTCTTTACCATGATTCCGAGCGAAAAATTGCTTCGATATTATCTGAGGCATCCCAGGCTAAGCCCATGATTGAGACATCAGTTCTCTCTCCCTCACTGGGAAAGAGTCAGTATGAGGGTGGCGAATCGCATACTCTATGGGCGATAACTGACCCAGTAAACAAGCGAGAGCTAAGTCAGTTTCTATCCTCTCAGCCCCTTTACATTGCTGATGGTCATCACCGCTACGAAACAGCGTTGACTTACCAGCGAGAAAGAGCGGAAGAGCAATCTGATTCCTTTAACTCCTCTGTCAGTGCGACTCTGAACGAAGTGAAGAGGAAGCAATCTCTAACTGACAAAGGAGCCTTTAATTATGTGATGATGGAATTAGTCGACTTTTCTAACTCTGGATTGATTGTTCTACCTCTGCACAGACTGGTGCGTGGTATAGCGCCTTCGATCTTAGTGTGGCTGGGAGACCAACTAAGGAACTTCTTTGTCATTGAGTCCGTTCCCTTAAAAGCTAGTAACTATCAGCTGCCAGCCGATAGCTGTTTGGGTATCCTGGGCTTGCAGCCTGGCTCATTGATCGTATTGAAGAGAAGTCACCCCGATTCCATCGGGGTTTCCCTTGAGGACATGATGCCCGGTAACAGATCCCAGGCTTATCGGGAGTTCGGCGTTAGCATCCTTAATCACATTATTTTGGATAATATCCTGAGCGGAGCGAAGGATCTGGAAATCGCTTATACCGTGGATTTGAAAGAGGCTTACCAGCAGATAAAGGAAGGGAAATATCAATTAGCTTTCCTATTAAATCCTCCGCAGCCGGGGATAATTAAGGATGTTGCCGATGCTCAGGATAGGATGCCAAGCAAATCAACTTATTTTTACCCCAAGCTCCCTGCCGGTCTAGTCATCAATCCTCTGGACTGACCGGCAATTTCTTCTCCCGCGACTCTCAGTGCCATTGCGAGGCGTATCCGAAGCAATCCCTTCTTTTTCCGTAGAATCGAGAATTTAGCCATTGCAACAAAAAAAGACCCCAATTGGTAAGAAAAGTTAAGTTACGTGTATTGACAGTTCCACTAAAAAACGGTACAATAATACTACATCGCATAAGAATATAAGGTCGGCTGTCAAGTGTGCGTGTCAGAAGGTTGTGATAGTTCTCATCATATTGAGTCCAGCATATTTAGGCATGTGAACTGGGCTCTTTTTTCTGCCACAAAATCAGCCTTACCTTTCGAAACCTGAAGCCGTCGCGAGACACAACCGAAGGAATCGCTTCTTCCGTGAAGGGAGAAATATAAGAGCCTGTCCAGAGTCTATGAAGGATCAGGTAAACATAAAACAGTGAACAAGGGAGGTATATCAATGAAAAAACGCAAATTGATAGGCAAAATCTTTGGGATCGCACTTATGTTTGTGATGATTGCCATAGCCTTGCCAGCAACCAGCCCCCCAGCGGTGGTGGCACAGCCACCTCTAAGCCTGTGGTGCTCCGTCACTCCCAACCCGACCAAGATAGGTCATGTGACTAACTTCACGGCCGGAGCCAGTGGGGGTGTTGGGAATTACACCTGGTTATGGACGGTAAATGGGACAGAAGTATCGGAGAACCAGAATACCACCTATAACTTCAATACTGGGAACCACACTGCTGGGATCTACGTAGTATGTATCAACGTGACTGACTCTTCGGACAATTGGGAACAGTGCTGCATGAACGTCACGGTAAATCCACCTCTAAGCCTGGAGTGCAATGTCAGTCCCAACCCGACCAATGTGGGTCATGAAACAGACTTCACCGCCGCAGCCAGTGGAGGCATTCCACCTTACTACTGGTTGTGGACGATAGATGGGACAGCGGTAGCGACGACCCAGAATACCACCCACATCTTTGCTACTGCTGGGAACTACAATGTATGTGTCAACGTGACTGACTCTTTGGGCAATCGGATGGGGTGCTGCGGGAACGTCACGGTAAATCCACCTCTAAGCCTGGAGTGCAATGTCAGTCCTACCACGATCAAGGTGGGTAATGAAATAGACTGCATGGCCGGAGCCAGTGGAGGCGTTGGGAATTACACCTGGTTATGGACGGTAAATGGGACAAAGGTATCGGAGGAACAGAATACCACCTATAACTTCACTACTGGGAACCACACTGCTGGGCTCTACGAAGTATGTGTCAACGTGACTGACTCTCTGGGCAATGAACGTCCGTGCTGCACGAACATCACGGTAAATCCTGCTCTAAGCTTGGTGCTTTCGCCTAAGACAGACGTCAACCTTGTCGGCACGTTCCATGTCATCACAGCCACGGTCTACGACCAATTTAATAATGTGACGGAGGGTGTGAATCTGACCTGGAGCATAAGCGGTGTGGGCAACTTCTCCGGCACACCGGGGGATATTACTAATGGCGAGGGCCAGGCATATACCGAAATTACCTCCAGCGTCGCCGGAACAAGCACGGTAAGATGCGAAGTGACAGGTGACACTTCGGTATTCGACATCGCCATAAAGATATGGACTATCGTTCCAATCATACCAGCCACGATAGAGTTTGATCCCGATACATTAGGTTTAAAAAACAAAGGGCAGAAGGTTATCTTGTACATAGAGCTTCCAATGGGCTACAACGTGGCGCAGATCGACATCTCCAGCGTTATGCTGAATGGTATGGTTCCAGCCTTGGATAAACCAACCAAAGTTGGTGACTACGATAGTGATGGCGTCCCTGACATGATGGTCAAGTTCAATAAAGCTGCAATACAAGATGCAATCACTGTGGGTGAGGAAGTAGAAGTAACTATCACGGGAGAAGTCGCTGGAATTGGCTTTGAGGGCAGCGATACCATCAATCTGATAATTACAGCGGCACCTCCTGGTCTCAGAGAGTGGGACAGGGTCTCTACTCCATCTGAGGAAGGCTGCGTCCTAGCACCCGATTCCACTATCATCGATTATGCCGTGGCTGATGGTGGGGAGGTGGCCTACGCTATCGTATATTCCGATGACACCGGCGAATTCCACCTGTTGAAGTCCACCGACGGAGCCGCCACCTGGGATAAGGAAATCACCGATGCCCTGGTGGATGAGCTCAAGGAAGATTTCCCCGGTGGAGTTATTAGCTACTACTTATGGAGAATCGCCTGCGACCCTGAGGAATCCGACTTCGTGGCTGTCACCCTGCAGGTTAAAGGGGAGGTCCATGTGTACATCTCCAGAGACGGCAGCGCGACTTTCAAGGACACCGGCGAAGTCGAAGATGGTGTTTCTTTCCCCTCCGGCTGGCATGTCACTGATATGGCCGTCTCCACCGAAGACGACGATGAGCATGAAATCGCCGTCGTCGGTTCCAACGGTACCGCCGCCCTGATTTTCCGCTGCACGGCTGTTGGAGATTTCACCACCGGCTGGAAGGATGCCAGGTATGACGGCTGGGACAACCAGTGGCTTGGCAATCTGGATACTATCAACTCGATGGTCGTTACTGACGTCAAGTTCGCCCCCAGCTGGATTGTAGACAAGACCATCCTGGTTACCACTATTAATGGAACCGACCCCTACGATGCGGCTGGATGGTACAGTATCTACCTGCAGACCGGCACCTGGGGAACGACCGAAGGCTGGAACGAGCAGTCGATTGTTTCCATCCCCGCTGTGCTAATCAACCCGAATCCTGTACATATCCCAGTATGTTTGGCTACGGTTTATCGCACAATGCAGGATTATAGAGGAATAGCGGGCCTAACCCTACCCCTGGACTACGCCGGCCGATATTCTAATAAGAGGTATGCCTGGGTATGGGTTAACCACTATGATGTATTGGGTAATCCAACAGGCACGATATTCAAGGTAAAAGACGATGATGCCAGCCCTGTCGGGCCGATGGGGCAGATCGAGGATGGCGAGGTCTGGCTGACCAACGTGGATTACCTGGGCTATATATCTGAAGGTAAGGCCATCGCTGGCGTGCTGGGCACCGGAGGGTATGCGTATTCAACAGGATGCCCGGGTTATTACGATGACATCTTTACGGAGTGCTGCGAAGGCGTCCAGGTCTATCGCAATGATGGCATCGTCAACATGGACATCTGCTGTGAGCCCTGGGAAGAGGCCTGCAAGCCGCCAACCGGGACAAAGGCCATGGCGGCATTCTACGCAAGCGACGACCCGGCCACATCAAAGGCTTATGCCGTTGCCCTCTGGGGATACAACATCGATTATGACGAGGGCGCCTAGTCGGTAAGCTTCGACGACGGCGATGTCTGGAACCAGCTCAGCTTGATCGACACTTATATAGACTACCTGTCTGATGTCGCGGTATCGGCCGACTGCAACAAGACCATGCTGGTCAGCATTAACGTGGATGATACTGGTGAATGGTGCGGCTGCGACAGCGTCTGGCAACATGCCGAGAACCTTCCCGAGGCCGAGGAATACAGCGGCAAATGGCTGAGGACCTGGTGCGGCATGCTCGGCTTAGACGATAGCCCTGAATGGGGCTTTCTCAGGCTGGCTCCCGAGGAAACGACCGGCGACACCGTCTATCTCGTTGACTACTACACCGACATCGTGTACTGGAATGAGCTGGAAACCCTGGGGTGCTGGGAAGATGGAACTGCCACAGCAGACCACATTGTTGACCTGGCGGTGAAAGACAAGGAGACCATCTATGCTCTGGACATGGGTGGCACCGTTGCCATGTCCGATGACTACGCCCTCGGCTGGTATACTGCGGTGGACAGCGAACTCGAAGAGGGTTATACCATCGCCGTTTGGGGCGACGACATACTTGTCGGCGGCTGTGATGGTGATGTTTCCCACTCCGCAGATGGCGGTGAGACCTTCACCGAGCTGGAGGATGTCGCTGCCTCGGGTCACGTCACTGTGGTTTTTGATAGCTACTTCGACCAGAACAACACAATCTATGCTGCCTTAGCCAATGCTGGCGACGGCAACGGTATTTACCGCTGGGTCATTCACGAGAGCACGGAGTGGGAAAACCTCGATGCCGAGGACTACGACTATACGGGCCTGGTGCTGTGTAGAGTCTCTCGGGGCAAGCTCAAGACCAGCGCTAACGCCGGCGGCATTCTCTATGCCAGCTACGTCAGCGGAGACACGACTGGCGTGGCTCGTTGCCTGAAGCCTGCTGAGGATGTCTGCTGCGATGGGACTGACTGGGATTACTTGACTGAGGGACTCACATCCGAGCTATTCGTGATGACGCCGCAGGCACTGAAGATTTGTGGCTGTCTAACTGCACATAGCGACAGCAAGCTTTTCGCTATTGATGGCAGCGACTCTTACGACATGGAGGAGGGCAGAACGGGCACTGTCTGGAGTTTCGAGGACTGATATGACAAGGTAGCTCCCATACTTTTACTGGAGGGTCAGGTCCTCAGGGGCTGAGATCAAGCGAGTAATCAACGGCTGATTGTCTGAGTCACGGAGCTTCATAGTTGTCGCACTGTAAGGTCCAGAGCATACCTGAGGGTGAAATTGTACATTAGGCTGAAATGTTACTTATAGTTAACTGCCTAAATTATTATAATTCTCCCTTCCCTAGCGGGAAGGAGTTAGAGGGAGGGGGAAAGCTCGCAGAGTTTACCCTCACCCTAACCCTCTCCCATTGAGGGAGAGGGTTCTGCGTGAAATTATGCAGGAGGCTCTAAATCCCCTCTTAAGGCAATTTATAGCTTTACTGCTTTAGCACTGTAAATGCCGGGAAGGGCAAGTATCTCCTGTAGCTGTTCTTCACCCAGTGGTTCATCGAGAACTAAAATCATGAGGGCTTTCCCGCGAGGCTTGAGTCTGGATAGGTGCATTGAGCTGATGTTGATATCGGCTTTACCGATTATATTACCGATGGTGCCAACAAGCCCAGGTCGACTTGACATCTCATCTCGGAACGCTATAAATTATGCAGGAGTCCGATATGTCTAAAACCTAAAGGAGTCAGCTTTATGAAAAGGATCATCCAGGTCAAAATCTATAAAGGAGAGAATTTTTACGTTGCCGAGTGTGTTGACTTGCCTGTGGTTACTCAAGGCAAAACCCTGGACGAAGTTGTGGAGAATATGAGGGAAGCTATTGACCTCCACCTTGAGGGAGAGAGTCTGGAGGAGTGGGATATTTCCCCCGATTTTTCCGTTTTGGCTAATTTTGAGCTTGAGCCAGTTCATGCCAAAGCTTAGAAGCCTAAGCGGCGAAGATGTTGTCAGAATCTTTTCTCAATTTGGTTTTGAAATTGTTTCCCAAAAAGGAAGCCATGTGAAATTGAGGAGGATTCTCTCCAACGGCACAAAAGAAACTCTCACCATACCTTTTCATAAAGAACTAGATAAAGGCAGCTTAAGAGCCATCTTCAGGCAAACCTTAAGATATCTCCCGGAAGAGCAGCTTAAGCCATATTTCTATTGCTAGAAGTATTATAGCTGGGTTACTATAATTGCGCTGAGGTTCAGATTGCTTCGTCGCCCTTCGATAGGCTCGGGGCTCCTCGCAATGACAGTGTAAAAACACGAGACGCAGCGGGGCTCAGAGATATGCAAGAGATTGCCAGGGTTTGGGTTTTCACCCTCATACCTCGACAAGCTAAGGACTAGCCTCACCTCCCTTCACGGAAGAAGGGATTGCTTCGGCTACGCCTCGCAATGACAATGGGAGTCAACGGAGAGGAAATTGCCGGTTAATCCTCTGGACTGACAGGGTTTGCAAAAGGCAATTTATAGCTTTACTGCTTTAGCACTGTAAATTCCGGGAAGGGCAAGTATCTCCTGTAGCTGCTCTTCACCCAATGGTTCATCGAGAGCTAAAATCATGAGGGCTTTGCCCCGGGGCTTGAGTCTGGATAAGTGCATGGAGCTGATGTTAATATCGGCTTTACCGATTATATTACCGATTGTGCCAACAAGCCCCGGTCGGTCAAGATGGTCGCAGAAAAGGAAATATCCTCCGGTAGGAACGATATCCATCCAGAAGTCATTTACCTGGACAATGTGGATCTCGTTATCTCTAACTGTGCCCGATATTGCAGTGGTTCCTACGTTGGTATTGACCTCTAGGGTGAGCAAGTTGGAGTAATTCTGGCAGGTTGCCTCTTTTTCTTCGCTGATTTTCAAGCCGCGCTGAGCGACAATAAAACCGACATTGACCAGGTTGATTTTTTCCTCGCTTGCTTGTTGCAATAGTCCACTGATGAGCGCCGTCTTAATAGGATTGCAATCGTAGTTACTTACTCCGCCGCTATACCTGATGTGCGTTGAGTTTATTTGTCCCTCCATGAGTTGACTGGCGAGATTGCCGATATTTGCAGCTACTCTCATAAATGGCGCCAGTTCGGGAGCTATGTGTGGAGCGTTAACGGCGTATTTACTGAATTGTCCCTGCAGCACAGCTAAGACCTCCGCGGCAACATCCTTAGCAACACCGGTCTGAGCCTCGACTGTAGAGGCGCCAAGATGAGGGGTGACGATTATCTTATCCTCTTTGAATAGAGGACTATCTGTTAATGGCTCCTTATCAAAGACATCGAAAGCGGCGCCAGCTATTTTCCCAGTCTTAATTGCCTTGACTATTGCTTCCTCGTCAATCAATCCGCCCCGGGCACAATTGATAATCCGAGCCGCGGGCTTTAATTTTGCCAACTCCTTGGTTCCAATCAAGTTCTTAGTAGCTGCTGTTAGAGGCACATGGAGAGTGATGAAATCAGCTTCTTTAAGAAGCTGGTCCATGGACACCAGGTCTACTTCGAGATTACGAGCATAGTCGTTAGAGACAAAGGGGTCGTGGGCGACCACGCACATCTCAAAGGCCTGTGCCCGTTTGGCTACCTCAGAGCCGACATTACCTAGACCGATGATGCCCAGTGTTTTATTTCTGAGTTCGCTGCCAACCATTTCCTCCCTTTGCCATTTACCTGATTTAAGGCGGCTATTTGCTTGTGGTACGTTACGCGCCAGAGCAAGCATGAGGGCGATAGTATGTTCTGCGGCAGCTACAGTATTGCCTGTAGGGGCGTTAACCACCACAATGCCCTTCTTGGTAGCGGCATCAACATCAATATTATCTGTGCCCACTCCTGCTCGGCCAATCACCTTGAGTTTCTTTCCCGATTCAATAATCTCTGCCCTTACTTGAGTTTGGCTGCGCACAATCAAGGCATCGTAATCGCCAATTATAGCCTTGAGCTGCTCAGGCGCTAGTTTGATCTTGATATCGACTTGAGCGTGGCTACGCAGGGATTGTAGCCCTTCTTCAGCAATTGGGTCGGCGATTAAAATTTTCATCTTTTAGTTAGCCCTTCTTCGCCTTGGGTAGAGCTTTGTTTAATGCCTCCAATACCAAATTGATATCAGCATCCTCCACGGAACCGAGATGACCAATACGGAATATTTTGCCCGCTAACTTTCTCTGGCCTCCAGCAATGACTACGTCGTGATCCTCCCGGAGCACCTGAATTAATTTGGGGACGTCAATCTTGTCAGTGGCGTTTACCGCTGTCACCGTGTCGGAGGCATAGTCCTCTTCAGGGAAAAGAGATAATCCCAGTGATTTGACTCCATTTCTAGCTATTTGGGCTATTCGAGCATGCCTGGCGAATATGTTGTTTAGTCCCTCATTTAGCATTAAATCTAAAGTGGTATCAAGAGCATAGAAAATGGAAATGGCTGGTGTCCAGGGAGTTTGCCCTTTCTGGAGAAAATCTTTGGCTTTGGAAAAATCCCAATAATAGCGTGGCATTTTAGCCTTAGCATGAGCCTGCCAGGCTTTTTCACTTACGCTAACCATGGCTAGACCAGGAGGCACCATCCATCCTTTTTGGGAACCAGTGACAACTATATCACAATGCCAGTCATCGGTGGGCAAATTGATGCAGCCCAGGCTTGAGATAGCGTCAACCAGGAGAAGCTTATCGAATTTCTTGACCGTGGTGCTTATGTCACCGAGCCTGTTAGTCATTCCTGTGGATGTTTCATTGTGGGTTGCCAGGACTGCCTTAATATCGGCATCTGCTTGCAATGTCTTTTCTACTGCATCAAGGTCAACTGCCTTCCCCCATTCAAAACTAAGACGGATTACGTCAGCGCCATATCCTTCGGCAATATCGGCAAAGCGCTCACCGAAGGCTCCGTTGGAGATGGATAGAACCTTGTCGCCCGGCGATAGGGTATTAACAATAGCGGCTTCCATGCCGCCGGTGCCCGAAGCGGTAAGCAAGAAAACGTCTCCTTTGGTCTGAAATAACTGTTTTAGTTTCTCCGTTGTTGAATTGAGAATTTTGGCAAATTCTCCCCCACGATGGTTTATCATCTGCCGACTCATGGCTTGAAGAGATTGCGGTGGGCAAGGTGTTGGTCCCGGAACACGTAGCTGCATTTTTATCAACTCCTTTTTATGAATTAGCGGGTTCCCACTTCCTTTTCGCACTATCGACCATTCTCAAGAAACGCCGTTTTCCTACTTTGATAATACTTCCGTCCTTCAAACTCACTATACTAGTGCTGACTTTCTTTCCATCAACCTCAATCGCACCTTGAGCTAGCAGGCGGTTTGCCTCTGAGCGGCTCTTTGCTAAACCAGCCTCAACTAGTAGGCTTGTAACGTCTCTCTGAACCTCAATTTCATCCTCATCCGTCAAGGCAATAGTATCACGTAATTCGACGGTACGTGTTTCTTTAGGTATCTCCCTCTTCTGGAATACCTGGGTAAAATGTTCTTGTGCCTCATCAGCTGCCTGTTTACCGTGGAACTGCTTGACAATTTCATGAGCAAGTCGTTTTTTAAGGTTCATGGGATTAACCGAGCGCGATTTCAGTTGTTCCTTGAATTCAATGATTTCCTGTTCAGGAACGTCCGTCACCAGCTCAAAATAATCCACAATAAGAGAGTCAGGGATGGACATTACCTTGCCGTATATTTCTTGGGGAGGCTCAGTAACACCTATTTGATTATTTAAGCTTTTGCTCATCTTCTGATGACCATCGGTACCAACCAGGAGGGGAACAAGGAAAACTTGCTGGGGAGGCTGCCCCATGCTCTGCTGTAGCTCTCTGCCCACAAGGCAATTAAATTTCTGGTCAATGCCACCAAATTCAACATCGGCTTTAATAGCTACTGAATCGTAGCCCTGAAGCAAAGGGTAAAGCATCTCAGTTAGAGATATAGGGTTGCCAGTACCATACCTCTTGTTAAAATCCTCTCTAGCTAGAAGTTGAGCTATGGTAAATTTGCTGGTAAGTTTAATTACTTCATCCAAAGTGAATTGAGAAAACCATTCGCTTTGCCATCTTAGCTCCGTTTTATCTTTATCTACCACCCTGAAGAATTGTTCCATGAAAGTTTGAGCATTGCTCTCTATTTCACTGGGGGAAAGCATAGGGCGAGTAGCCGACTGACCGCTGGGGTCGCCAATTCTGGCTGTCCAGTCGCCGACTATAAGAATGACTTTATGCCCTAGCTCTTGGAATTGACGCAGCTTTCTCAGGCCCACTACATGTCCCAGGTGGATGTCAGGAGCACTGGGGTCGAAGCCTTGCTTCAGAGTCAGAGTTCTCCCCGAGTTCAGCAGCCTTAGTAGTTCCGCCTCCGTTATAATTTCAGCCACTCCTCGTTTTAATATGGTGGCAAACCTTGTATCAGTCATTTTAGATCTTTAGTTAAAATTGCTTCTACCTCTCGAACATCTTTTTCGATTTGTGCCTTCAGCGCTTCAGAAGAGGGAAAGCGTTGCTCATCCCTTAATTTTTGCACAAATTCTAACCTTATGTCTTTGCCATATAAATCACCTTCATAGTTTAACAGGTGAGTTTCCACCATTTTTTCCCCTTCTCCAAAGGTGGGACGGATGCCAATGTTAGTTGCTGAAGAGAATTGCTTGCCATCTACCTGTGCGATAGTAGCGTAGATGCCGTTGCCCGGTAATGCTTGTTGTGGCCTAATATACAAGTTAGCAGTGGGAAATCCCAAGACTCGTCCACGTTTGTCGGATGTGATGACTTTGCCTCCCAGTTGGAAATAGCGCCCCATTAATCTTTCTACTTTTATCATGTCGCCTTGAGCTAATACTCGGCGGATGAGAGTGCTGCTCACTACTTCGCCATTGATTGTATAGGGTGGGATAACTTCCACGCCGAACTCCATTTCACGTCCCAGTGTACGGAGCAGTTTGATATTGCCTTCCCGACCTCGTCCTAAAGCGAAGTCGGGCCCCACGATGATGCCACGCATTCTAAGCTGTTTCTTAACTAAGGACATAAATTCTCGGGCACCTAGCTGGGCTACCTTCGGGGTGAAAGTGAGCACCGCGACTATGTTTACGCCTAGCTCTTGAAAAGCCCTGACCCTGTCCTCCAGGTTGCTAAGCCAGGGTAGTTGATTATGCGGATGTAATACCGATTGGGGATGAGGGCTAAAGGTGACTACTCCGCTAAGCAAATTTTTCTCCGATGCTCGCTGCTGCAATTTTTCCAGCAGGTAGCGGTGTCCGGCATGGACACCATCAAACACACCTATAGTAAGGACTGTTTCCCCCTGGGGAGTTATATTGGCTAGTTCTTGCTCGATTTCCATGGTCTCAGGGTTTGGTTCCCACGCTTGGAGTAACTAGCTTTCTATTCTTAGTCTGGGCTATGGGTAGTAATTGAGACATTAAGAGGCGAAAGTTATCAAAGGTGAGTGATTGAGGGCCATCGGTAAGCGCCAGGTCAGGATTAGGATGGACTTCTATGAGAAGTCCGTCTGCCCCAGCAGCTACTGCTGCTAATGCCAGCGGGGTTACTAGATACCATTTACCTGTGGCGTGACTGGGGTCGGCTATAATGGGTAAATGGCTGACTTTTTCGATAATTGGTATAGCACTTAAGTCCATGGTATTGCGGGTATAGGTTTCAAAGGTTCTGATACCCCGTTCGCAAAGAATAATCTGCTCGTTTCCTTGGGCCAGGACATACTCAGCAGCCAGTAACCATTCTTGTATATTGGACGACAAACCACGTTTGAGTAACACTGGCTTCTTTGTTTTCCCTACCTCGTCGAGCAGGATGAAGTTCTGCATATTTCTAGCTCCAATCTGGAGTATATCAGCGTATTTGGCTACTAAGTCGACATGCTCTGGTGAAATAACCTCGGTGATTACGGGCATTTGAGTTTCCTTGCCTGCCTGTGCCAGTATTTTGAGCCCGTTTTCACCCAATCCACGGAATTGATAAGGCGAGGTGCGTGGTTTGAAGGCGCCACCACGCAGTACCGTGGCCCCAGCTGCTTTGACCGCATGAGCAGTGGACATAAGCTGTTCCTCGCTTTCTATAGCGCAGGGTCCAGCCATGACAACTATTTCATTGCCGCCGATAGCCACGCTATTTATTTCGATTATAGTATCTAGGGGATGAAACTCCCGACTGGCAAGTTTGTACGGTTTGCTCACAGGTATGACCTGGTCCACACCGGGGAGCGATTCCAAGGCGTCGCGAAGTTCAGGGAAAACTTGCCCCAGTACGCCGATAACGGTATGTTCAGTACCTTCTGATATGTGTGCCTTTAGACCACCGACTTCGATTCTGTTCGCGACCCGACTGATTTCATCTTGGCTGGAGCCAATCTTCATGACTACTATCATGTACTATCTCCAATTGGTATTACGATTCGTTCTTTAACCTCTTCGCATTTCCTAAGTAAACATGAATGATTTCATCGAGTCCCTTTTCAGTATTTACAAGCATCAGAATTCTCAGGCAGTGGGGGAGGTCGGTGGGTACGTTCATTTCATGCCCACAAAACAAAGCCAGATTAGGTGGCCATCCTAGCTCTCGCGTTGCTGTAGCAGGAAACTCAGCATTCAGGTCTGATGTGGTGCTGAAAAAAATAGCAGCTATGTCCTTAATTTCAATTTTGTTAGCCTGCGTCATTTCCATAAGCAGCTTCTTAGTTGCAGCTATGATGCTCTCTTTATTATTTGCTGGAACCGTAATAGCACCTCTGATACCACGGCATTGCAATTTAACTTCTCCCATTTTCAAATTTAAACTAATAGCCTACCCTAATTCTCATCCTTCGTCAAGGAAGCTCGCCTTGATAGCACGACTGCCATGATTATGTCTCGTGAGTGATAAGTAGCTTTGTGCTACGCCGAGCTCAATCAGTATGAAGGGCTAGGTTTTAATGATACCATATACTCGCTATTTGCTTGTCTGTTAGCAGCCTCAGGTGATAAGATGATAAGAGTTCTTGCACTCGTTGGTAATATCTATAATTTGTAGATATGCAGAGGGAGAAATTTGAGGCTCTCGTATTGAGGGCAATTGATAATTTGCCACCGGAGTTTCAGCGCAAGCTGGAAAATGTTGATATTGTGGTAGAGAACTGGCCCACACCACGGCAACTGAGACAGGTTAAACACAGTCATCCCGCCCAATTGCTTGGTCTTTACCAGGGTGTGCCCCAAACTAGGCGGGGTCGGAGTTATGGACTGGTTCTCCCTGATAAGATAAGTATCTTTCAAAAACCCATAGAGGCGCAATGCCGTTTCAGCGACGAAATCGAAGTGAAAATAGGGGAAGTAGTGCGCCACGAAATAGCCCATCATTTCGGCCTCGACGAAAAGACTTTGAGGAAAATAGAGGGTGAGAAACGCGGGAGGAAGTAAGGGACAGGTATTGCGGAAACTCAATCTATATTTAGATTGATTTCCCCGAACCGGGGTTGGAGTTTTCTGTACTATGTCATTAAGGAAGAACATTAGTAAGAATGGCAATGATATTGCAGCTATGCCAAACGGTCTTGAAAGGGCAGAGCATGTTTCTAGAAGAGTCTTTCAGAGATATTTTCCCCTGATATTTATACTGTGGATTCTTTTTGTGTTATATCCCAATCCTCTCAACTTAATCATTAGTGTCCAAAGAATCTTTAACTTTGATGCTGAGCCTGAAGCTGTTGAATTTATGCTGAATGACCTTCCCTCTGACCCCGTAGCTATAGAGGAAGCAGTCCTAGCTAAAATACCCTATCGCCACGATTGGGAGGTTTATGGCATGCCCTGGTATTTTCCTACCATTGAGAAAGTGCTGGAGCGAGGAGAAGGTGATTGCAAAGCCCGAGCTCTGGTCTTAGCTTCTGTTTTGAAAGCGAAAAATATCCCCTATCAGGTTAATCAATCTCCCATACATGTGTGGGTGGACTATGAGGGTAAACAAGAGACCTCAATTGAGAATGATCAAGTAAAGTTTCACCAACGAGACCCTGAAACGGGTGAAAGGCAGTTCCAACTTCCTGATATTGGTCTGAGCGAGGTAATGAATTCCTTCTGGCAGGCCTTTTGGGGTCCCATGCCCGATGGCAGAAAGGCTCTTTTAATTTCGGGTTTATCAGGTCTGGTAGTAGCCAGGGTAATTCTGCGAAGGAAGAGAACTGCCCAGTACGAAATTATGACAGAGAAGGAGGGTGTAATTTCTGTTTGAAATCCTAACCCTCCAAAGAGGATTGCACAATGATCAGGATTGTACTGAAGCGGGCGGTGTCATAGCGGTACTTCGAAATTAGACCTTCTTCGATGTAAAATACCCCAAATATGAGCACAAAAAGGCCGGTAAAGCTAAATACAGTCTATTGGGGTCTTCTTCTTTTTGTCGTCGCTCAAATGCTCATCCTTCTTGTTGCTCCCCGTATAGACCCCTTCCTGGAAGAAAATGATATAGATATACCGAGCCAGCCATCTGCGCCGATATCCTGGTGGCCCGGGGAAGTGATATTACCAGATGGAGAGGTTATCGATGTACCAGCCCATTCAGCGTTAGGACCAATTTTAATCTATATTCTGGCGGCAGCGGCCGTGCTTGGAATTACACTCTCCAAGATCCCACTTAAAGCTTTAAAGGTTCTTCTTAGACTCTTGTTTGCCCTTCTGTTTAGTTGGGGTGCATTCATCGCAACTGTCTTCTACGTGCCCCTTCCAGTAGCTGTCGCCATCGCTGTCGTGTTTGGAACATTTTGGTTCTTGATACCACTTGTCTGGTTACATAACCTGGTGTTGATTCTGGCCGTTAGTAGTCTAGGAGCAGTTTTTGGTCGCTTTATTACGCCGTGGACAGCAATGGCTATTATTTTGGCACTTGCCATCTATGACTTCCTGGCGGTTCGTTTTAGATTTATGATTTGGATGGCAGATAGGCTATCGCAAATAAATGCCTTGCCGGCGCTAATCATTCCTAAAAAATATTCTGAGTGGAACTTTAACTTGAAAAAACGGGAAAAAATAATAGAGGTGAATCCCGCTGCCAGGGAATACTCCATACTGGGTGGTGGCGACATTGCCTTTCCTTGTCTGCTTACAGCCTCCGTTTATTTTGCACAGGGCCTGAAGCCAGCGGCTATTATTGCAGTATTCGGATTACTAGGGTTGGTTAGCGTCTATGTAATTCAAGCGAGATTTTTAAAAGGGAAGCCGATGCCGGCTCTGCCACCTATCGCTGTTTTTACATTGGTTGGATTATTGATTATCTAGTGGCGTAACAGTATAGCGAAGTGTTCAATCTCATAAGGATCGGAATGGCTCACTTCACCGCCTGGCAGCTAATTGTAACAGGGAGCGGTAAGCTCGGGTCTTACGTATAGAGCCCATGATACCCTGCGGTACCAGTAACATTAGGCCGATCAATATTACGCCCTGTTTGTAGAAATCGCGGCATAAAAATGCTTGCGAGGCTAACGAAGTGCAGTGGCGGAAGTAAGGGAAAGAGGCTCAGTTCGGCGCTTTTTTCCCCGGGTTACCCTCTTTCAGCCTTGTCTTTCCGTCAGGAGGCCCGATATAGAATTTTTTATAAGGGGATATCCCGGTTATTCTACTACCCTTTGTATCCCGCCGGTGCCGCTTCAGCAAGAGTGCCCGCCCCCATTATTATTGTCATCTGCAGGTGTGGCCGGGCAACACTCTTCCAGGTCAGGGGACCGTGTACCACCCCCGCCGGCACGTAGAGGGCTGAGGTCTTGTTGATTTTAAGGGGTTCACCCCCCACCACGAACTCTATTTCCCCACCGAGGTCCTCAGGATTTTTATAGTCGGAACCGATATGCAGGACGAATTCGTCGGATTCGGCGTGACTATGTTCGGGTATGTGAGGATTCGGGTCGGGCATAGCATATACCCAACCCATCTCGATGTACACGTTGCTTCCTGGCACAAGCTCGTTGCTCATAAAGGTCATAGTGGGATACTGCCGTCCCTTTACGTCATCAAACTCGGTGCGCGCCTCATACTTCGGTTTCTGTACCAGGTTTTTGTAATATTTAGCCATTTCCCTCGCTACTCCTTTCTAATAATTTGTGTTATTTAATCCCTGAATAGCTTTCAGGTTCGTCTTTTTAATCTACAAGTCCCCCTTTCCTGAGCGCTGCTGTTATGCCTGCTCCGACCGCATCGACAACGGCAGTTCCGCCGTCCATGGTGATAACTGCTCCGGTCATAAATGAGGAATCATCGCTGGCCAGGTAGCTGCAAAGTCCACCCATTTCGGATGAGGCGGCAAAGCGGCGCATAGGTATCTCCAGTGCTATCTGGTCGATGAAAGTATCGGGGTCTATGCCGAGCATTTGCCCGGACTGACCGAAATCCTTTCTGGTCATTTCAGTTTTGACGCCGCCGGGGCAGACGGCGTTACAGCGGATGTTGTTACGTCCGTATTCCAGTGCGGCCTGCTGAGTAAGCATAATAAGTCCTGCTTTTGAGCTGCAGTAGGCAGGCATACCGGGCAGGCAGCGCATTCCACCGAGCGAGGCAATATTTATGATAGAACCACCGCCATCTTTGAGCATATGCGGTATCACCGCCTTCATCAGCAGGAAAGGGCCGGTGAGGTTCACCTCGATAACTTCCAGCCACATCTTGGGGTCAAGCTCAACGATGGGGGATGGGTGGTTTGTGCCGGCATTATTCACCAGCACATTGATTTTTCCGCCAAACTTCACCGTCGTCTCCACCATGCGTTTGACATCTTCCTCCTTGGACACGTCTCCCCGGCATATCACTACCGACCCCGATGGAAGTGACTTGGCTACCTTTTCCAGTAATTCTTTGCGGCGGCCAGTGATACAGATTTTGGCTCCATCGGCAACAAATCGCTCAGCGATGGCAGTGCCTATACCGGTACCTCCCCCGGTGATCAGAGCTACCTTTCCCTTCAGGTTCATATCGGCACCTCCTGTTAAAGATTTTGCCTGGCAAAACTCACATACTGTCTTTTTTGCCTCAAGACGGCTCCTTGAGCTTTCCCGGGCCAAATGCAGAATAGTCTAAGTCATAGAACTGCTTGCAAGTTTCAAAGTAACCCAGATGTGAGCCACCTAGTACTATTTTTAGCACTACGGCATCACGGTAATACTTCTCGTAACCGTTTTCCCGGACAAGGCCAAAGGAACCCATCAGCTCCAAGCCCCTTGAAACCAGGTCGGGCACGGTGCGGGTGATATAGGCGTGCACTGCATGCCCTTTAGCCATCATGCTTTCCGAGTTCCACGGACCATAGATATCCATGTGGTCATACTGGTAAGCCAGCTCCAGAATGGCTGCTCTGCCCACGGATAAAAACGCGGCCATTTCACCTAGTATCATTGCCGCGTGAAGGTGCTGGTTAACCGGTTTGCCCCCCGCCACCCTCTGACCGGTATACTCAACCAGCAGGTCAAAAGCCCCCTGCAGAGTACCGATGGCGTTGGCGGCATTCAGGGACATGGGGGCGGACACGGCGTTCGTGAAAATGGCCCAGGCTTCAGGACCCTGTATTCCCCACTCCTTAGGCACCCTGACGTTATCAAAATAGGTGGGAGTATTCCGGTCGGCGTTAGCCCCGCACTTGACCTCGAATTTGCCATGGGAGACACCAGGCCAGGGCTCGGGAACATAGACCAGTGTAAAGGCGTCTATTCCCCGCTTGGGGTCCATGTTGCAGACCACGCAGTTGAGGTCGGCAATGCCGGCATTGGATGCCCATAACTTATTGCCGTTTATCACCCACTCGTCGCCCTTAAGCTCAGCCTTAACCTTTACTGTCCTACCCTCATTCATCGGGTTCTCAACATCGCAGGCGGAGTCTTCTTCACTGAAGTTCATGCAGGCAACAGTTAGCTCGTCCCCGGTGAACTTGGGCGCAAATTCACTGAAAACAGCTTTCCCCCAGGCATTGCCTGTTGGCGATGGTGACAAGTAGGCAAGGATAGCTGGTACCAACCCCCAGTCGTTGCAGGCGCTGTGGAGGCTGATGCCGTAGTCAGCGCGGGAAAGCTGCTCCTGTATTAGGGCGTCTCCGACCATGGAAAGCTGCTGGTTGCCGCCGAAGTCCTTGGGTATCTTGTTTTTCTGGTAGCCCAGCCCTACCTGCAGCTTCTTCAGGATGGGGTTAATTACCTTTTCGTGAGTTACATCATCGTCAATCTTATCTCGAACCGGCATAATCTCCTTGTCGACAAAATCGGCAAGTGTCTTCTGCATCATTCGCAGCTCTTCATTGACGAAGCACTCCGGGTATTGTAACTTGTACCATTGACTGGTCTGGCCTAGCATTTGTCCCCCTTTCAATTAGTTAGTAAATTTCTTCTCCGGACAGGATGTGAAAGTCTGATACCTTAGTCCTCCACTTTGCGAGGAAGTCCCGGAATTTCTTTGACGGGGCGTCCTTTTGGTAGAATTCCTCCGGGCTGGTCAGATGCATGATTCCGACATATTTATAGGGGACTTCTCCCGTCGCTGCTCCCGTTATCTTCACCAGTTCGAATTTCTTGACCGACGGGAGGCTGTCTAGTAGAGGACCTTTCTCCCTGGTAACGTAATCCTTGTACTCTTCATCAGTCACATTCTCCGCCAGATTGTAAAGAATAATTTCCTTGGCCATTTTTGCCATCCTTTCTCAAGATTTTACTTTAACTGGGAAATGCCTGACCGACCCTGATATTACTACGCGTAATTTGGTTTGTCAATACTAATAGCTATCGTGGCACAGAGCTTGTTAGTCTGTGGTGCTTAAGCCCTTTAAATCTTTCGTTACATCAAAGTTGCTTCCCACCATGGATTAACCATATAGTAGCTAGGTGAACAACTATCACGATAACAGGTGTACCTAACGAGTAGTTAAGCTAGGTGGATTTGGATGGTATAGACATTGTCTAGACTAGGTATTCTAATCTGCTTGATAATGCTAATAGCGGTCGTTGTTTACACCCTCAGGCATCCTGATATTGATGATTGGCGAGGATACTAAGTATCGAAGGACACCACAAAGAAGCATAGTTACGGTTCTCTCGCTTGTGATACAATGACTCTCCGAGGCTCACATCCATGAAAAGAGTTGGCATCTTTTTGGTTGCGGTAGCCTTAATTGTCGGGATGGTAGGCTGTATTGGTACTAAGTATAACCTCATTACCGCCAGTACCGAAGGAGGTTCGGTAAAAATCCCTGGCGAGGTGACTTCTACCTATTACGAGGGAACCGAGGTCGAATTAGTGGCCGCGGCTGAAGAGGGCTACCACTTTGTCGAGTGGACTGGCGCTGTAGGTACCATAGTCGATGTCGAGGATGCCACCACCAATATCATCATGGACGGTGACTACTCGATTACCGCCAACTTTGTGGCAACATATGACATCAATATATCCAGCACATCTGGTGGTTCAGTTAACACCCCTGGAGAAGGGACTTTTACATATGACGAAGGAACAATGGTTAATTTGGTGGCAACCCCACTTAGTGGCTACCGGTTTATCAACTGGACCGGCAATATAGATACCATCGCCGATGTCAATTTTGCCTCAACCACCATCACCATGAACGATCACTACTCCATCACTGCCAACTTTAAACAGATTACTACAGAGCAATTTGATTTGACTATCTCCAGTACTGCTGGAGGTTCGGTAACCATCCCAGGCGAAGATACTTTTACCTATGACAAAGGAACGGTGGTTAGTCTGGTCGCCCAGGCTGAGGAGGGCTACCACTTTATCGAGTGGACAGGTGCTGTTAGCACCATAGCCGATGTCAATGCTGCTTCAACGGCAATCACTATGAACGACAATTACTTCATCACCGCCAACTTCTGGGAGGGTGCCCCATGCTTCATCGCCACTGCCGCTTACGGCACACCTATAGCCGAGGAAATAGAGATTCTCCGTGAGTTTAGAGATGAATACCTGCTGACCAATCCACTGGGAAGAGCTCTAGTAGACCTCTATTACAAGGTCAGCCCACCGATAGCCAAATTTATAACTGAGCATCCTGCCTTGAAGACAATAGTAAGGGTTGGTCTGTTACCTGCTGTGGCCATGGGCACCGTAGTCGTCACTACCACTTCCGCCGAGAAAGCAGCCATAGCAGGATTATTGGTGTTAATTTCCGTGACAGTGGCTATATGGGTGACAATGCGGCGAGGCAGAAATCCAGAGTACACCTGAAGGTGAACTTGCACATTATCTTGTGTTGTTACCTTTGACTCAACAAAAGTCCAGATTGTTACTGCACTAACGGAACAATGTCAACAGTACTTTGTGTAGGACCTTTTAGGCTAGCAAATGGTTATCAAGCTATCCATTCATCTTCCTGGATGAGACTTCGGGTAGCACTCCGTCCATTTGAAATTTGCATGCCGACGGGTTAACCTACAACTACCGGAAAAATATATGGGCATCCCTTTCTCAAGGTGGCACCTGGCAATCGAAAAGCGGAGGTCACGCAGACATTTCGATCCAAATCTACCCATAGCGCCAGAGGCCCTGGCAGCTCTGGACAAGGTTTGTAACCAGTTCGCCCCATTTCCCCACGCTCGGTCACGTCTTGTAACTGAATCGGCAAAGGGCGTTTTCAAAGGCATCATTGGAAGCTACGGTAAGGTCAAAGACGCCCCGGCGTTCATTGCTTTTATTGGAAACATGGATGATCCATTTGTCCAGGAGAAGGTCGGCTACACAGGTGAGGGAATCATCTTAGAGGCGACGGCTTTGGGGTTAGATACGTGTTGGGTTGCCGGTTTTTTCAGACCGGAGATCGTGGCCTCTCTTATAGAGGTGAGCAACAAAGAACGAGTACTGGCCATAACTCCGGTGGGCTATGCACGGGAGTTTCAGTCATGGGAGGAGAAGTTGATGACTGGCTTTGGTCGGTCACATAAGCGTATAGCACTTTCTAAGCTGGTTAGAGGCTTGTCAAGAGAGAAGTGGCCTGACTGGGTAAACATATGTCTTGAAGCTGCCAGGCTCGCTCCTTCTGCTGTGAATCGTCAACCATGGGGTTTTAATGTACAAGATGATAGTATCACAGTCTTCGTAAGGACCAGGGGACTAGAGTTCAATGTCTCTAAACGTTTGGATTGCGGTATTGCGATGCTGCATCTGGAAGTAGCTGCTGTCGACTCTGGTTGTAAGGGGGAATGGGAATTCTTACCATCTCCACAGGTGGCCAAATTCAAGATTCGTTCCTAGAACGAATGCCATGCTCAATTTTCGCGATGATTGACCAACTTTAATCCTTAAGTTCTTGCTCTAATCTGGATTTTTCAATATACTGGCGAAGGTAACTAGATGAAATTGGACAGGCGAATAACCAATCTCATTATTACAGGTTTCTCAGGCACTGGTAAATCTCTGGTGGCTATGGAGGTAGCCCTGAGATTAAATTGGAATTTCATTGATACCGATGATGAGATAGTTAGACAAACCGGCAAGACTATCGCCGAGATTTTCTGTCAGGATGGGGAGGACAAGTTCAGGGAACTGGAACGCGAGACGATTAGAAAAGCTTGCCAACAAAAGCAGACAGTCATAGCTATTGGCGGCGGTGCCATAGTTGACCCGCAAAACTATGAGTTGCTTGCCAAAACTGGGTTAATTGTTTGCCTGGAGGCTAAACCTGAGACAATCTATGAGCGCTTGTTCCGTGAGGCTGCTTACAGTTCTGAGACCGAAGTCCGCCCCCTTTTAGCTAACGATAACCCCTTGGAACGCATCAGGCAGCTTAAAGCCTCCCGGCAGCCTTACTACGCTAATGTTGACTGGACGGTCCATACCGACAATTTAAACATCAGCCAGGTAGCAGAGGAGGTAATAAGGGCTTGGAGATTGCTTCGTCGCGCTCACCCTCACCCTCACCTTAATCCTCTCCCGTCAAGGAAGAGGAAATTAGGCTCACAGCTAAAGGCTGATGATGACGTTGCCTGCGTGGTGGAGACTGTGACTCAAAGTTATCCTGTCTTTGTTGGCTGTGGTTTATTGGACAAGCTGGGCGAAAAGATGAAGAAAACTGCTTTGTCCGGCACAGTCACCATAATTAGCGATGACAATGTCTTCTTTCTTTACGGCAGCAGAGTTGAGGGAATCCTTAAGGACGCTGGTTTTGCTGTTAATTCCTTTGTAGTGCCGCCGGGTGAAGAAACGAAAAGCATGGACTATGCTATCAAGATTTATGATTTCCTTGTCGAGCATCGGGCGGAGCGGGACGATATTATCATCGCCCTGGGTGGCGGTATGGTAGGCGACTTAGCAGGTTTTGTCGCTGCCACCTTCTTACGAGGCATGCCCTGGATACAAGTGCCGACCAGTCTGGTAGCCATGGTTGATGCCAGCATTGGGGGTAAGGTTGGGGTTAATCATCCTGAAGGAAAAAACCTTATTGGTGCCTTTTATAAGCCTAACCTGGTTTTGGCTGACTGTCAGACCCTTACAACTCTACCTCAGCGGGAACTGACCTCAGGCTGGGCTGAAGTTATTAAGCATGGCATGATTCTTGATGAGGAATTTGTTAAATTCCTGGAGAGCAATGTTAGTAGGCTGACAAAACTAGAGCTGGAGTCGCTAACCCGAGCTATTGCCCGTAGTGCTGCTATCAAGGCCCAGGTCGTCAGCCAGGATGAAAAAGAAAGGGAAGGGAAACGCACCGTCTTAAATTATGGACATACCATCGCTCACGGATTAGAGGCAGCTACTAAATATAAGCGATTCCTTCATGGCGAAGCGGTAGCAATTGGCATGGTGGGAGCCGCTAAGCTCAGCCAGCGATTAGGTCTTCTATCTTCAGATGCAGTGGAGCGCCAACAAACCCTGTTGCAGAAATTCGGCTTACCCACGTCATTGCAAGCCGAAGCTGCGAGCCAAAGGCGTGGCAGGAAGCGAAGCAATTTTAAGTTGAGCCTTGCCGGGATAACTAGAGCTATGGAACTGGATAAAAAAGTGATAGGAAAGGCAATTCGCTGGGTGCTGTTACAAGATATTGGCGAGGCAGTGATTCGTAATGATGTCCCCCCGCAAGACGTGTTAGATGTTCTTCTGGAGTTATGGCAACACGACACCTAATTCAAGTCTCGCAAAAAACGATTAATAACACCTAGCAAACCAATGAAGCGGACGGCTTATAGTCGCTACTGATTTTGAACGTTAGGCAAGAAAAAATGATACAATTAAGAGGAAGAATATCAAAGAGGAGATTATGGGTACCACAAGATTTATATACTGGCAAGATGATGATATGTGGCTCGGTTATTTGGAAGAATATCCAGATTATATGACGCAAGGAAAGTCGTTAGAAGAATTAAAAGAAAACCTCAAAGATATTTATGACGATTTAACCAGTGGTGCTATTCCCTATGTTCGTAAAGTTGCCGAACTGGAAATAGCATGAAAAGGAAGGAACTGGTAAGGCAACTGGAAGAGATGGGTTGTATTTTTATCAGACGTGGAAGAAGACACGATTGGTATCAGAATCCGAGAACAAAAATTGCTCAACCTATTCCGAGGCATAGCGAAATCAACGACAATCTTGCAAAACATATCATGAAGATGTTGAGGTGGGATGGCTAACAGCCATCCCTGATTTCAGGCGGTAAAACAGAAATTCACCTAAAGCACACAGACATGCTGATTGCGCTCACGAAAGCCCCTGAAATCAGGGAT
>Ga0315546_1000401_pt1 | contig 31984 bp, 24 predicted proteins | sample SalMarSW160170MG_FD_203833 | JGI IMG/M metagenome (GOLD analysis project Ga0315546, IMG submission 203833) | Salt marsh sediment microbial communities from the Plum Island Ecosystem LTER, Massachusetts, United States - Salt Marsh Sediment SW1601-170 ...
CAGTTCAATTATGATGAAATTATTGAATTACCACATCGAAAAGGCCCACCACCACCTCCATCTCCACCTCATCCTCCAATTAAAGAGTACGAAACATTTGATGAGGATGAGCTACTTCTATTAAAAGAAAAAAATATCGGTATTGATGGGATGAAGATTGACCGGATGTTTTTTGACAAATTCCAGGATACTGTTAAAAAAGATGATTTTATTGCTGAGAATGTAAGAGCCGAGAACTGGGATAAAGTTCTGGATTACATCAGCAGGGAAATCATGAACAGGCCTGAAGATTTCTTTACCCCTGAAAAGCTACGCAAATCTATTAAGCAGGATCGGAGAGTTACATTAAGGGAAATGATTGAATATGCCTTTGGATTAATTCCCTATATCAAAACGAAGGACGAATTACTGGAAGACGAATTTATGAAGTTCCTGTCTGATTATAAACCAGGTGATTCGGATGATATTATCGCGTTGAAGTATTTCTTCAAGACTTATATCGTCAATGATACAATCAGGAAGATCATTGATGAGAAAAAGTTTGCCGAACTTGCAGTTAATCCGGTATTCCCGCTTGAAGCATATAGAGCAGTACCTCCAAAATGGAGGAGTATAATCCCTGAGTATATTCAGGACTATGTTCCCTTAAATAAATTCATTTCATAATAGAATGCTTGATACAGAAACAAAGCGACGGATTGATACTGCAAGAGACATTCTTGTAGGGAAAGTTCCTGATCCGAAGTCACAGGTAGAGCAGATCACCATTGCGCTGATATACAAATTTATGGATGATATGGATCTGCAGTCGGAAGAGCTTGGCGGGGAGAGATCATTTTTCAAGGGGGAGTTTGAGAAGTATGCCTGGAGAAAGATATTTGATCCGAGGATGGGGGGATTTGAGATCCTTAACCTGTACAGCGAGGCAATAATGAAAATGGATGTTAATCCAAACATTCCTCAATTGTTCAGGGATATATTCAAAAACGCCTACCTGCCATATCGTGATCCGGAAACTCTTAAAACCTTTCTGAAAGTAATAAATGATTTTACCTACGACCATAGTGAACGGCTGGGAGATGCGTTTGAATATCTCCTGTCGGTATTGGGAAGCCAGGGTGAAGCAGGACAATTTAGAACACCAAGGCATATCATTGATTTCATGGTTGCCATTATTGATCCAAAGAAGGATGAGGTGATTTTGGATCCGGCATGCGGAACGGCTGGCTTCTTGATTTCTTCGTATAAACATATAATAAAAACAAACTCAACTAATTATAATCCGAAGGCTGATACACGGATGTTTGAGACAAAGGATCTCAGTCTTTCAGAAATTGTGATTAACAGCAAAAATTATACAGGAGATAAACTTACCCCGGATGAACGAAGCCGATTGGCAAATAATATTAAAGGATATGATATTTCACCTGACATGGTAAGGTTATCATTGGTAAATATGTACCTCCACGGTTTACATGCGCCACATATTTATGAATATGACACCCTGACAAGCGAAGATAACTGGAATGAATATGGTGATGTGATACTGGCAAATCCTCCATTTATGTCGCCAAAAGGAGGAATCCGACCACACAAGCGATTCTTAATTACTTCCAGCCGTAGTGAAGTGTTGTTTGTGGACTACATTGCTGAGCATCTTACACCTAATGGCAGAGCAGCAGTAATAGTACCGGAGGGCATAATATTTCAGTCTGGCACAGCTTATAAGAATCTCCGGAAAATGTTGGTAGAAAATTACCTGGTAGGAGTTATATCGCTTCCAGCCGGAGTTTTTAACCCATATTCAGGTGTTAAGACTTCAATTCTATGGCTCGATAGAACACTGGCTAAAAAAACCGATAAGATTTTGTTTGTTAAAATTAAGAATGATGGATTTGATTTGGGCGCGCAGAGGAGACCAATAAAACTGAATGATTTACCCAGCGTTTTTCAGAATGTTTATGAATACAAGATCAAAATAGTTCTTAATAAATTGTTTGATTATGAAACAACATCAAATATTAATTTAGTTTCAATCGATGAAATCTCTAAAAGTGGAGAATATAATTTAAGTGGAGAAAGATACAAGGCCGGGATTGTATATTCAACAAAAAATAAATTTGCTACTATCGGTGAGTTATGTGATATATTTAATGGTTCAAGACCAAAGGGAGGAGCTGTAACCGAAGGCGTTTTGAGTATTGGAGGCGAACATATCAATTATAATGGATCTTTCAATCTTGAAAATCCTAGATACATTCCGATTGAATATTTTAAGAACCTCGGAAAGGGGAAGCTTGAATTTAATGATGTTTTGATAGTTAAAGATGGTGCAACAACCGGGAAAATGGGTTTTTTTGATAGCAGGTCACCTTTTAAAGTTGCAGCAGTTAATGAGCATGTTTTCATATTCAGAAAGAAATCAACCGAGATTCTTCCATATTATTTATATCAAATTTTACGATCTGAAAATGGCAAAAATGAGATTCTTAAATTTAAGGTTGGAGCAGCAGTTGGTGGCATCAACCTAAATATAAAGAACCTTAAAATTCCTCTCCCACCTATCTCAATCCAAGAGGAGATTGTAGCAGAGATTGAGAGTTACCAGAAGATCATTGACGGCGCCCGGCAGGTGGTGGAGAACTACAAGCCGAGGATTGATATTGATCCGGAGTGGGAAATGGTGGAGTTGGGTGAGCTGTGTGAATTGACATACGGTTATACAGATACGGCATTAAATGAAGGAGAAATAAGGTTCATACGAATTACTGATATTTCTGAAAAAGGAGAGTTAAGAGATGAGGATGTGAAGTTTATTAAAACAAATAGTGAAGCCTGTAAATGCTTGATAAAAAAAGGTGATCTTGTTGTGGCGAGAACTGGTGCTACTTATGGTAAAACTTTATATTATAATAACAATGAACCAGCTGTATATGCCTCATATTTAATAAAATTAGATTTTGATAAGAGCCGTGTTGAACCATTATATTACTGGATTTTCACACTATCAGATGATTATGACCAGCAGAAATCAAAATTGATGACAGGAGGAGGACAGCCACAATTTAATGCAGGTGCAATTAAAAGGATTATTATTCCACTTCCGCCATTAAATATTCAGAAAAATATTATTGAACACTATCAGGTAGAAAATCAGATGATAAAGTCATCTGCAAAACTTATAGAGATTTTTAAGCAAAAGATCAGAGACCGGATAGCAAAGGTTTGGGGGAAATGATTAAATAATCCCTTCATCTCCCACACTATAATACCTCCCTTCCGGAATAATTATCAAATGATCCAATAGTTGCACATCCAACAAGCCGGCAGCCTCTTTAATCTTCTTTGTCAAGCTTAAATCAGATTCACTCGGTTGTAAATTACCACTTGGATGGTTATGACAGATAATAATACCGGATGCATTTGATTTAATTGCATATTGCAGGATTATCCTTACATCTGTTACTGTACCATTAATGCCACCTTTAGATATTGATGCAATCCTCAGGACTTTATTTGACCTGGTTAATAGCATGAGCTTAAACTCCTCGACATGTTCGATGCTGTCAAGATCCCAGGCTTTAATAAAGATATCGAAGGGGTCTTTGGATGATTTCACCTGAGGTCTGTCTGAAGCTTTGACTTTAGTGCGGTAAACGAGCTTTACCTCGGATATAGTAATATCTGATTGTTTCATGATGATAAGATTTAATTATGGGATAAAAAAAGACCACCAGAAGTCTTTTAAATCTTAAGATGGCCGTTATTACTTAGAAGTGATAAATGTCGCTAAAGGTCTAGAAATGGGCTTAAATGAAGTATTTGTTATTTTATATAGCATTTATAATTAGATAGATAGCAGAAACGAGGTCGGAATATTGATCTATCCTCAATGCAACGACAATTCCCAAAGCAGATTCTATATCCTTTTACTTGAAAAATTTAATTTGACAATGGATGAAAACTTTCGTATCTTACAAAAACTAATGCCGTTAGAAAATAAAAGTTTACTATGATTTTTCATTATTAATAAACCTTAAAATATTTGAAATTATGAATGAACAAATTAATCTTTTCTGGGAAAGCTTTCAGCAATTTCTGAATGAAATTGCAGTTGCTCTGCCTCAAATTATCGGGGCCTTACTTATACTTCTGATAGGATGGATTGTCGCAAAAGTAATTAAAAAACTGGTAGTAAAAGGACTTAAGCTTGTAAGATTTAATTACTTAACTGATAAAGTCGGAATTGAAAAATTTTTAAGTGAAGGGGGAGTTAAAGTCTCGTTCATCGATGTGATTGGAACACTGGTCTACTGGATCATAATGCTTGTTGTAATTTTGGCCACACTAAACAGTTTAAAGCTTACTGCTGCTTCAACATTGTTCAATGAAATAATGTTATATATCCCAAATATAATTGTGGCAATAATTATCCTGATACTGGGAATTTATTTTGCCCGATTAGTATCTCAGGTACTGATCACATCCCTTAAAAACATGCAGGAAAAGACTGCTGCAATTATAGGTAATATTGCATACTATGCAATCATAGTCCTTACTGTTTTTATAATATTGGGACAGTTAAATATTGCGGAACAAATCGTAAATAATGCATTCATCATCTTCTTTAGTGCTATCTGCCTGGCATTTGTATTGGCTTTTGGACTTGGTGGGAAAGAGTGGGCATCAGGTATTATTAAAAAATATCTTAAAAAAGAAGAATAGACGTCGAATTATAAGCATTTAAATATGATTATTGCGCTTTTTCTATACACATTGATAATACCTGCAGTTTGACTCTGTCAGTAATTTATACTTACCTTTTATGAGTAAATTGAAATAAAAAAGCATGGTCCCAAAGTCCCAGGCTAAACAGTTGCATAGTTAATATATTGGTAGATAAACAGTTAGGGCACAGTGCAACTACAGCAAATGCCCTAATTGCTTGTTTTAAAGCGATTTAAGACATTGTTGCGTTTTGGCAATACAGAATACTATAGGAGGGTTGAAAGTGGCTAAGAAGAACTAGGAATGGCCTTAAATCGAATAATTATAATATGCTATGTGATTGATAGTCAGTTTGATGAAGATAGCGGGGAATTGGGGTGAATATTTGCAAAAACCGTGACAAGCAACTTACACCTACAGTCCGTGTTGGGTGCTGGCCTTCGTTATATCATATGGATATTAAGAAAATGTCAAATAGACCACAGGATTTGTCCCTGTTTCATTCATTTGACGACAGATTTCAGTAAATTCTCGTATGGCCTCATCATTCTTCAAATCTTCATCATTCACGCCATTATCGTTGAATGATGGATTTTCAAGGTGGAACTTTTCAATTTCTTTAAAGATTATTGAAAAATCTTTATTAGTCTTATAGTTTACTTGTTCCATAGTTTGTCGTATTAAAAATTCACTTTCAATCCAGTTTGTGCTTCGAGTTGGAGTCTCATCGGACTTACATTTGTCTGGGTGCCACAATTTGGACACACAAAAATATCATTTTTTGGATAAGGGACAGAAGCTGGTGCAATATTAACATTTTTCTCAAAATTCATCTGTATTTTATATTGAGCAGAACATTTTGGACAAATAAAATTTGCATGAGCCATTTTTGGTTTAATGTTCTTTGGAACAGGAATGGGAGGAATTAAAGCTTGGCTTATAGATTGATAGATTTGGGAATGACAAGTTTCGAATATCTTATATATTCCGGTTAAATCAAATGTCATTCTTAATAAAGTAAAATATCTATCAATAGCATCATAAAGGTCAGTTTCATTTGAGTAGTTTCTGATTTTAAGACCCATTCTTTCAAGATCATTAATTCTTATTGACCTACCATGAGTAAGCCAATCAGAGTGTTTACAAAGTTTGTTTGCAATTTCATTAGCTTGATTCTCTTTTTCTTCTTGAGTAACAGGCTTCCCAGTTGAACTATGTATCTCCGAGTATTTGAATTTATAAATTGATAGCCAATTTTTAACAAGAGTTTTAGAAAAATTTTGCGCATTTTCAAAATGTTGTATTTCTCCCGGTGAAATACTCTGAAGGATGGGAATATAAGCTGGATTAAGTTTACCTGTACTAATTACTTCTTTTTTTATTTTTTCTAATCCGTCAAGAAAAGCATCAGCAGAAAAATCTCTTTCCATTACTGACAACTTGTGCATCTATTGGCCCTAAAGCGGAAGTGTCACCCATTAAAATCTCATCTCCAGCCATTGAAAAGATTGTTCCGGCACTTTTTGCCATTCCGGGAATAATTATTCCAATTCTCTCATGTCGTGACCGAATTAATTCCACCTGGAGTTTCAATGATGATGTCAACCTCATTTGTTTTAATATAAGAAAGCTGATCCTTAAATGGGAGCAAGTCAGCGGGTAGGATGGAAACTGGAGCATTACCTTTATTAAAGTCACTGGCATATACTAAAATATCCCTATTCCGTATTTTAGAGATCCTCTTTAATTGATTCTTCCTTTCGGTGGATATTTGTTCGAAAGTAAGTCGTTTGTTAATATATTCTGAATAGACTCCCATAATGCAATTTTTCTATAAAGTTATTCATTTCTTTCAGCAACTGCAAAATTATGTGTCATGTACATCGGATTGCACTCAACCGCCTTTATATGTGTAATAAAAGTAAACATAACATGCCAAATCAGGTAGATAAATATACCTTTAGTATGCTTTTTACAATATCAAAATTACAGCTTGTTTAATCCAAAGTCAAATTTATTTTTACCCACTCGTCCAAGTCCCCTTTTTGAGGGACCTGGTTAATGGTTGAGCTTGATTGTTCTCAGGAATTCTTGAAATTTTGCTTTCTGAATGTGCTTTTTCTGCAGTCTTCTGACAACATCACTTTCGGGCAAGGGTTTATACCACCCAAAGGGAGATAATTTTTTCAACGTGTGTTTTTCCTGTCTTGGATGGGTAAAATTCGCAATAAAATGACATTCTCCCTGAGTGGGTAATGATTATTCTTTGAGAGAGCGACCCGAACACCTATTTACCTGGTTTTTTTCTAGGAACACTTGGATACCATATACCAAGAGGAGAATAAAGTGGGAAATATTGTCCATATCCTTCACCAAAAATAACCTCAGCCAGGACATATTCAGGGTATTGATTGAGTGATCCTAATACTAGATGAAGTTCCTTTTCAACCATAATGTTACGTTCATCGCATATTCTAGCACACTCTAACCCTATCCGTTGATATATATTTTTCCTTTCGTTGATCTTTGGACTTTTTATACCATGTTCTTTTTCAAGAAACCAGAAATATTCTGAAACAGTAAAATATTCTTTTGAATTCTTTACATTTTTTACATATTCTTCCATATCTAATTGATTATATTATTCTTGAACAAAAACCGCAGGATATAGACTGCAATACAACATAAAGATAGCAACCCGAACACCTTTGACCTGGTTAATTATCTTTTATACAACGAACTGAAAAACCGGTATCTTTTGCTTTCTCGCACCTTGTAAGAAATAGTAGTACCAATAGCAGGAAGGAAATGATTATTGGTATTTTTTTCATAGCAATTGTTCGTGTTAGGTTTTGTAGTAATTTTAAATACTTACAAGCAGGTTTTATAATTAAATGCTACGGATGATTTAAATATGAAGAATCCTGTTTCAGAATCCCTTTCTGAAAGTCTATCTGGTCTTGTGGCAATGGCCAGTAGTCATCTTGTGTAGGATTATAGACTGCCCCATTCATGTATGGCATGAATTTTACGTCTTGTGCAATATAAGCATTCAGCACTTCATCCGCAATTCCCCAACGCCGAAGGTCAAAAAATCGATGACCTTCTGTTGCAAACTCAAGCCTTATCTCCATTCTTACAGCTTTTCTTGCTTCCACTTGCGAAGAGAAAGCTTGATGCCCTGGAGGATAAGGTTCAACTTTATAATTGGCAGCAGGTTGGTTCCAGTCAATAGTAATGGGGCTACCATCGAACTTATAAGTCGTAACATGTCCCATAACTACATTGCTGCCTTTAGCACGGTCTCTTACCTGGTTTACAAGTAACCGTGCTTTATCAAGTTCATTATCTTCAACTGCTATTTCAGCTCTCCATAATAATATATGAGCTAAACGATATGCCCTGTAGTTTTTACCATTATCAAAGCCTCTCCCATAACTGTTCAGGCTTTTTTCCGAGTAGAGATGCATGTATTTTTTTGTCATGTAAGGGCCACAATAACTCTGTTCACGAATCCAAGACTTTCCTTCGCTAATACCCCAGCCTAAGTAATTAATTCCACGACGGGAAATAGTCCAGTCCACTCTCGGATCAAGCAGATGATTAGTAGGGACGAAAGTAGCAGAACTGGCAATACCCATATCATTTTCCAGGGGATCGCGATTCGCGACATTCAACACAGGCAATCCATCAGCATCTACCTGGAAAGCTTCGAAAAGGTTTTGTGAAGGCTGATAGAATCCCCAGCCAAGACCTGCCGGACCAGACTGGTGCATAGAGGGACCTGCAATTAAGATAGAAGAGTGATTACTCTCACTGGTGGCAGCCTGGATTTCGAAAATCGACTCTTCATTATTCTCGTGTGTCATATCGTAATTATCATAATAATTACTAACAAGACTAAATTCACCGCCACTAATTATAGCATCAAGAAGGATTTTGGCCTGGCTGAATTCACCCTGCATCATATGTGCATGTGCTTTCACAGCCATAGCGGCATACTTGGTAGCACGACCAACTTCGCCCAACGGATGAGTTGTTGGCAGATTATCGATAGCAAACTGCAGGTCAGCTTCGATCTCATCCCAGCCCTCATCTTCATTGGGAACCTCTTCAGGTTTAAGGTCTCCAAGTTCTGTTTCCGTTTTGATGTAGGGTATTTTCTCAAAGATCCTGTTGGCTTTGAAATGAAACCAGGCTCTTAAAAATTTTGCCTCTGCCTCAACTTCTAGTGCACGGGAAACGGTAAGAGGTCTGGCACCTTCCTGAGCTGCCCATAAAAATACCAACACCTGATTTGTCCGTGAAACCCCGTCATAACAGTCTCGCCATCGTTCACGCATATATGGGAAGGATGGATAACATTCATATCTTTCTACAGCACGATAATCAATGACATCACCTAGAGAATAACCTTTGCAACAATCATCAGAAGCGGCTCCTCCATAAGTCCAGTCCGTTGCCATAGCTCCAGCAAATCGACTCCTGCCCTGGAGGGTGCTATAAGCACCAATAAGGATCCCTTCCACACCTTCAGGTGATGCCATAACAGACCCGGCAAGGGTTCCCGGAGGTTCTTTTACAAGGAAATCTTCGCTGCAGGAACTTATCATTAATAAACTTCCCGTTAGTGCTGTAATTAATACAAGTTTGAATATTCGCTTCATATTTTGCCTGTTAATATGAATAACGTAAATGACTATTATGAAGGTCAGATTTCAAGAGAACATTAGTTATGAATATAATCGAATTAAAAAATCTATGAGATATATTTAATTATCACGACATTGAAAAAACAAAGTTACAAGACAAATACTATATAAGTCAAATTTATTTTCAATCCACCCACCAAGATCCCTTTGATCAGGGACCTGGTGAATGGAATTAGCACAGTTAATTTTCAGTAGTTTATGAAATTTTATAGCAGATGCAAACCGTTTCAAAATAACCGAAAACATAATGCAGCATTACTCGACTATTCCACGATTATCTTGAAATAAATAATGTAATAATGGATCCCACTGATAACATACACTTCATTAACTTCGACAGTAAGCTTTACTGCATCCACTGATACCTTCTGACCTTTGGAAATATCAGGGAAGTCGACCAACGAAACTACCCAGAAAGGAACACATACACGTCTTAACTTCCATGATTTGTCAATGACCAGAATGCTGTCTGAAGAAATCCATTTCAAGAACATTTTCAGGTATTCTTCCTTACTCATAAAGAATAATAGTTGGTTTAACAATTCTTATTAGCTCAGCTATCACACTACAGTTGCTCACGATATAGAATAGAGTAGACCCTATATCAGGAACCATGATTGCTTCTTATTCCTGAGATGCTCAACCAGGCTGTTTATGAACAAAAGTGAGCCGACGTTGCGATCCAGGAAGGTGTCGATGTATGTTGATTTGATTTCGCTTGTGAAAAGATTATAGCACTTCCACATGTCAATATCACCTGATTTTTCACACTACATAAGTTCTTTAAATTCTTTGCTGCAGAATTGTGATTTAATCCCCTGATTGATTTTGCTATTGGTCGAAATTTCAGCCCTTTCTCCATTAATAGTGATTCTCAGATAAATAGGAGCTTCCCCTTTTTTATCTTTCCAGGATTCTTTCACATAGAAGTGAGTGATAGTTTTGTTTTTTATGATTCTCTGTATTAAATGGTCTCGATTTTCTTACAAATATCCCACCTTTCAGGTAGTTTTTTTAATGCAAAACGCTGCAATCAAATGCAAATTAGACAGAGAGTTACAGAGTTTAGCGACACCTAATTGACATTTTGAAAAGAGGTATCGAAAAAGTGTCCTTTTTAAGGAGTTCTGGCGTACATTTTGAGTACCTGTAAAAAAAGAAACCGCCTGAAATCCTTGATTTTAAGCGGTTATGAAAAAAATGAGATCGTTTTATGTAGTCCATAGGGGAATCGAACCCCTGTTACCAGGATGAAAACCTGACGTCCTAACCACTAGACGAATGGACCATGTAGAGAACTTAAAAATGCGGATGCAAAGAAAGGGTGTTTTTTTTGATCTGCAAAATTTCTCCACTTAAAAAACATACCTTATCGAAACGGCTCCGTTTATACCGCCCCAACCGGTAGAGCCAATCAGATTTACTGATGGCAGAAGGTCGAGCGACAGGTTAAGGGGTATTTCATCGAAAGTATATTCAATTCCAATTATGGCATCTGCCCCGATTACCGAACCGGTATATGTTTTGTCGATATTCGGATTATAGCCGGCATCCCAGAAGCCGACATGGGCACCAAAACCCCAGTACCAGTTTAATGCTGGATATTCCCCTGTCCAGTGTTCGTTTTCATAAAGTCCGGTAATGACAAAACCACTCCAACGGCTTGCAAGAATTCCTTCCAGTGCATTAGTCTCATTAAGAAAGTGTTTTAGTGTCAAACCGTAAGGTAATCCCGCTCTCAGACCAAGACTGGTCCTGTAGTCCTGTGCATTAGATTTAATCCCGAGAGCTGCAATGAGCATCAATACAATCAATGTTTTCTTCATCACAATAAATATTAATAAATTTTATAATTATGCAGATGCAATATTAGTCTTTTGGGTTATTACTAACCAGAAATTGCAACTTTTATTTTATAACGTAATTATCCGGTAATTGTTGGATACCGGTGAAGTTTGTAATTTATTAAGAATAACGCTGTTTTAATTTATGGTACTTGTATAAGACAGGCCTTGATACTATACATCACATATCATGATACATTTGCGGAGAGAAGCCAGTTTATCCTTCTGAGACGGTACAAATTCCTGTCCTACAAATCCCTTGTAACCGGTTTGTACTATGGCTTTCATGATAGCAGGATAATAAAGCTCCTGTGTTTCATCAAGTTCATGCCGGCCAGTCTTTTTCACCAAGTAATTCAATCGACTCGATTCCCATTTCTTTACAGGCTATTGCTAACTCTTCAAGAGGAATATCTCCGTAACACCACTGGCTGACTGAATGGCGGATATTACCTTTTAATTGTTGCATTGCTCCGTCAGTTCCCGCGAAGGCCTTGCTTAAGGGGGTTCCTGCAGCTGCTACTGCAGCTCCTGCCATACTTCCTATCATATTTCTTCTGGTCATAGTTTATAAATTTAATTGAGTATCTGGAATTATAAATATAGGGGTAAATAATTGATTTTTACTTCGTCGAGCTCCGCTTTGCTCCGGTTCAAGCACTATATAAATATTATTAAAGATAGCATATAGTCATTTTGTAGTAGGCCACTCCAAAAGAGGTTTAACAGTAAAATCAGGATTTTCGATCGCTCCTTCGGGAAGCAGCAGCACCGATAAAACAGCCTCTGAATTTGCCGGGATTACTGTTTCAAAACCCACCATAATTGTGCCGGGATTAGGAGCATCGTAATCGTTCACCGGGTCCGTACTCCATGTTTTCATTGTAATGGAAGCAGGAGATTGTACCTTCAGTATAAGTTTCTTCCCGTTTTTTATAAGTTCTGCCGTATTAATCCCTGTGATATTAACACTTGCCGACGTCAGCAGGTTCCACCTTACAGTTGTTTCGGCAGAAGGTGATTCAACTTCATCACGTATCATTACATACTGGTTATCAACAATTGCAATACCTCGCAGAGCCTTATTAAGGTGACCCATATACACACTGGTCATGTCAATGACAGCATTTAACATTCCTTCGTTATCCGAATAGCCAGTAATGGGGGCATAACCTTCAACAGACTGTAGCTGATTATTTACAGTAAGTGTATTATGAACACGATTATTATAACGCAAGACCTCCCATCGTTGGGAGTTCTGGGCCATACTCCACAGGTTTACGCCAGCTGTTTCGAGAGAATTATAGTTTTGTGAACCGAAATCCATAGCCCACCGTTCTCCTTCAGCATCCATCACAAATGAGCCGATATCCATATGTCCGTGATTAACTGAAGGCGAACCTCCTTTAAATCCGATATAGATCGCCTCAGGATCTGTCCATGACGTTCTCATCAATGCCACAGGATTTTTCCCCTGTCCCACCCATATATTCGCTGATGGTGTTTTGATCCTGTCCATTGTCACACCTGCGCCCCAAATCATGATTGCAGGTAACAGCCTGTCGTTTGGCGGTTTTCTGTTGACAAGGTAAAAACGTTCTGACCAGAGCAGTGAAGGATCATTCAGCCGGTTTGCAAACCAGAACATGGCAGGATGCAGACTGCCTCCCTGTCCACAGTCGGAGTAGTTGAAGCAATATCGGGTCGGCCCGGTCATATGTTCAAGATATTCTGCAGTTTTAAAGAATCCGGGGTTTATTTCAAGGTCGAATTCATTACCGTAAGCTTTCTCCATAGCGCTCAAAAACATAGTGTTGAAGCTGGTCCCGTAACCCCAGTAACTGTATCCTTCCGGATAAGCTCCATCAGGCTGATAATCCTCCATTGGTAAAATTATTGAATTCTTTGCCCGATCCATTAAACTTACTGCCAGCTCATTCTCATCTTCGATGACAGCGAGAGCGCCGTACGTCATGCCCGCATTACAGACCTGATTCCAGTTATGGGATGCTTTGACCCAGCCGCTGTTTTCCGGGACAAGTGAGGATTTAAGCCCTTTGTTGATGATTGATTCTTTTATGATTTTTCGGGAATCATCCGGCAGTTCATTGTATAGCCAGTCATATCCTATCGCTGCTGCCATTGTCATCTCAGCTACATCAAGAAAGTGAGATGGATTCCAGTCGCTGAATTGTGAAATGGCTAAAAGCTCCCTTTCCGCCCGCTCAAGATATTTTGCATCCGACGTCATCCTCCAGGCATATGAAAGGTAAAATATTCTGCGAAGAGCTTCCCTTGATTTGTCAAGCAGTCGTCTTCCGATAAGTACTCTTTCAACAGGAGGTTGTTCCGTGATCTTATCACATTCATCAAGAATGAACTGATGTATAGTTTTCCAGCTAACATCCGAAGCAATGGTTTGACTTATAGCTGCCTCTTCTCCCTTAAGTAGAAGTATCCGGGGATGTTCCGGGAGTTTACCGGTGCTCCTGTTGTTATCACTCTGTGCACAGGCAATTACAGATATGAGCAAAACGAGTGTCACAAAACTTGATATAAGCTGGTTGGTTTTCATCTTAACAGGTTGGATTTAATCTTTAAAGTAAATCAAAATTCCCTTTGGTAGTCATCCTGAAGTTAAAGTTTTATATTTGTAACAATGACAAATATCCGGAGGATTTAATGAATACTCCTTTAAAACATGAATATAAAAGTGGTCATTCAATTGAACTGCTGCGTAGTGGTGAATCCTTTTTTTCAGCAAACTTAGAATTAATAGAGGAGGCAAAACAATACATTCATTTTCAGTCTTATATTGTTGATGAAGATAACACCGGATTAAGTATGGTCAATGCGCTTATCAGGGCAGCCAGCAGGGGAGTAAGAACCTACCTGCTGCTGGATGCATTTGGTACAGAATACCTTTCAGGTTCGCTCATCAGGAGGATCGAAGAATCCGGTATTCTTTTCAGATTCTTTTCCCCTGCTTTTATTACCAAAGGTTTTCAACTGAGCTTAAGGCTCCATCATAAAGTACTGCTGGTAGACGGCGAAGTTGCTATTGTTGGAGGGATGAACCATGCTGATCGCTATCATGGCACACAACAGATGAGGGAATGGCTGGATTTTGCACTGTTGATCAAAGGTCCGGAATGTGTACATATCAATAGTATCCTGAAAAGGCACTGGAATAAAACTTTTATCTCGAAAAAAGAGCGTTCAAGGGAGATTATTCACAACATAAAGCTTTACGATGAAAACATAAATCTCAGGGTTCTCGAAAATAATTGGTATCGTAATAAAATAGAGATCCTGAAGAGTTACCGCGCGGCATTCAAGCATGCCCGGAAAAGGATGATTATTTTCGCAAGTTATTTTCTTCCGGGCCGCAATGAACGAAGACTACTCAGGGCTGCCAGCCGGCGTGGCGTGATCATAAAGATAGTATTATCAGCCGAGTCGGATGCCCGGATGTTTAAACGGGCTACCAGTTTTCTTTATGATTTCATTTTGAGAAATAATATACGCCTTTACGAATATTTGCCAGCCAATCTGCATGCCAAGGTAGCAACCGTCGATGGAACCTGGTGCACAATAGGAAGTTACAATCTCAACCATATAAGCGATTATGGCAGTATTGAGATGAATGTTGATGTTCTGGATACCCGGTTTACAGGACAGTTTGAGAAACTTCTCCTGGGGATCATTAAAAAAGACTGCAGGCAGGTAACCTTTGAGGATTTTATGCACAGGCGTACATGGTTTTCAAGGATTACCAACTGGTTCTCCTATCAGATGATCAGACTGCTAACCAGGTTGATGTTCCTTCTTACATCAAAAAACGGGAAACGGCGGTTAACCTGATATTTAGAACTGATGGAAACTCATGGAAATGAATTCCAGTACTGTTGGCAATGCTGTTCTCCAGTAAGTCCAGGAATGTCCACCATCGCGCATCCTGAATTCATGAGGGATCTCCTTCTTTCGCATTGCTATATGAACCAGTGAATTACCTTCATAAAGAAAATCGTCATCACCACAATCGATATACCATCTTACAGCCCTTTTCTGATCATCGGCTATATTTTCAATCAGACTGAGTACACTGTATTTCCTGAAATATTCTTCACGGTCAGCGGATTTAGCTCCTTCAGCACTCGCCCATAATCTGTATTTGTCCATTTCTTCCAGGCTCCGGGGTCCTGTAGCAGCACTGAGCGGGCACGCCGAGGAAAACAGTTCGGGATGATGCAATGCATAAATGAATGTACCTTCCCCGCCCATGGATAAACCAGCCACAGCACGATATCTTTTTTCTCCCTTAATACGGTAGGTTTTTTCAATAAAAGGCATGAACTCCTGAAAGAAGAAATCCTCATAAAGCCATTCTCCCTGCATGTCGTTGACATAACCACGGCGTCCGGTATTGGCATCCGGCATCACGATGACCATTGGTGTTGCAGAACCAGAATTAATAGCTTTGTCTGCAATATGCAGAACCTCACCGAATTGGACCCATCCTGTCTGATCATCACCGGCCCCGTGCAGAAGGTAAAGAACAGGATAACTGCGACTGGAGGTTTCGTAATCGGGTGGCAGGTAAATGGCATACTTCCTGTCCATTTTCAATAATTTGCTTTGCATCGAAAGATTATCCATAACCTTTCCGGTCTGGGCCGTCAGATACACTGCACCCATCAGAAATAAAACTGTAAATGAGATTTTTTTCATGGTTAAAATTTATTGGATTGTAATAAATAATATTTTAATAATGAGCAGAAAGATATTGTAAAATTTTGAAATACCTTTCTTTATTTTCTCTGTGAATCTCAGTGTCTCCTCTGTGAGCTCTGTGTAAGTTCTTGTTTTGTTACACAGAGGGCCACGGAGCAGGCACAAAGAACCACAGAGTAAACCATCTTTACAATGTTTTGTTTATTATTGAAGTAATGAGAATCAGGAATTTCTTATAATTGTAGTATATTATACAGGATGAAACTTCATCTTTTCAATATTGCAAACTTTAAGGTTGACGGAGGGGCAATGTTCGGAGTTGTTCCGAAAGCCTTATGGTCAAGAGTCTGTTCATCTGATGAGGATAACCTTATTGTTTTAACTCTCAGGTCGCTGGTTATAGAGACGGCTGGTCGTTTAATTCTTGTTGATACAGGCTGGGGTGACAAGCAGGATGAGAAGTTTTTCCGTTATGTTTATCTTCATAATGGTGAAGGCCTTACTGAGGGTTTAAGAAAAAGAGGATACAAACCGGAAGATATTACTGATGTTGTGCTTACTCATCTTCATGCTGATCACTGCGGAGGCGCTGTCAGGAATAAACCGGATGGAGCGGGTTATGAACTGACATTTCCGGAAGCAATATATCATGTCAGTCGTACTCAATGGGAATGGGCCATGAAGAATAACCTCAGGGAAGCTGATGCATTTCTTGAAGAGAATTTCATTCCGATATCGGACAGTGGTCACCTTAACCTGGTTGATGAAGAAGGGGAATTATTTCCGGGATTCTCTCTGAGAATTTGTTACGGGCATACTCCCGGATTGATGATCCCTGTAATACAATATAAAGATAAAACCCTGGTTTATACCGGCGATCTTATTCCGACAGTTGCACATCTGCCTCTTATCTGGAATATGAGCTATGATATCGAATCACTCAGAACTATTGAAGAAAAGAAACAACTTCTGAGAGAAGCACTTGAAAATGGGTATATCCTCGTCTTCCAGCATGATGAGAATGTGGAATGCTGCACTCTTGAAATGACTCCCAAAGGCATCCGGGCAAAAGATAAATTCGGCTTTTCGGAGGTTGTCCAATGATATGAGAATTTAAAAACTTTCCTTCCAGGCACGGATTACGCTTCGCTAACCGATTCCGCGGAGCGGAAGAGCTCACCGAAGGTAAATCCGCGCCGGCGGAGGCATAAACCTGAAATAATATTTTATTTCATTATTAAAGGGATTGTTCTTATATTTGATAAAGACTATGACAAATCGGGGATTAGATCACATAACCAATTTATTATTAATAAATTAAAACAAATAATATGGCAGATTTTAAATATGAAAAACCCTTTCAGGTTGAAAAGGATACAACAAAATACAGGCTTCTATCGTCAGACTATGTAAAAGTCGTTGAATCGGATGGAAGGAAGATTCTAAAGATAGATCCCCGGGGCCTGGAACTGCTTGCCCGGGAAGCTGTTTCAGATCTCTCTTTTTATCTGCGTACCTCTCATCTTGAAAAGCTGGCTGCGATCCTTGATGATCCAGAAGCCACAGATAATGACCGTTTTGTAGCTTATGTTATGCTTCGCAATTCCGTTATTTCAGCAAAAGGAGACCTTCCCGGGTGTCAGGATACAGGAACTGCAATAGTGATCGGAAAGAAGGGGGAAGATGTTTTGACAGGAGTTAATGATGCGGAGTATCTTTCGAAAGGTATATACGAAACCTTCAGAGATAAGAACCTCCGCTATTCGCAGATAGTTCCTTTATCAATGTTCGAGGAGAAAAATACCGGCACAAATCTTCCGGCACAGATAGATATTTACTCACAGGAGGGCTGTTCCTATGAGTTTCTTTTCATAACAAAAGGAGGGGGATCAGCCAACAAGACTTTTCTCTATCAGCAATCAAAATCGCTGCTTAATGAAGAATCACTTGTGAAATTCGTAAAGGAAAAGATAAAAGAGCTAGGTACTTCGGCATGTCCGCCTTACCATCTGGCATTGGTTATTGGTGGTACATCAGCTGAAGCTACCTTAAAGACAGTAAAGGAGGCTTCGGCAGGTTATCTCGATCATCTCCCGGTTACAGGAAATATCGGCGGACGAGCATTTCGTGATATTGAATGGGAGAAGAAAATTGAGACGATCTGTCATGAATATGGTGTTGGTGCACAGTTCGGAGGCAAATATTTTGTTCACGATGTAAGAGTTATTCGTCTGCCACGTCACGCAGCCTCCTGTCCGGTCGGACTGGGAGTAAGCTGCAGTGCTCACAGGAATATAAAGGCGAGGATCAATGAGAAAGGTATTTTCCTGGAAGAGCTTGAAAGGAATCCGGAGCGGTTCCTTCCCACCAGAGCTCCCGAACTGGAAAAACCTGTTGATATCGACCTTGACCGGCCGATGAAGGAGGTACTTGCCGAGCTGTCGAAATATCCAGTTAAGACAAGGCTGAATCTGAGGGGCACTTTAATAGTGGCCAGAGATATTGCCCATGCACGTATTAAAAAGATGATCAATGATGGGAAACCGATGCCGGAATACTTCAAAAACCATCCGGTTTATTATGCAGGTCCGGCCAAAACACCCCCCGGAATGCCATCCGGAAGTTTTGGTCCAACAACAGCCGGTCGCATGGATACATACGTTGAATTGTTCCAGAGTCTTGGTGGTTCTCTTATCATGGTTGCAAAGGGTAACCGTAACAGGCAGGTTATTGAGTCATGCAAGAAGTACGGAGGTTTTTATCTCGGATCAATAGGTGGCCCGGCAGCTATACTGGCTGCAGAAAATATCAAATCGGTGGAGCTGGTTGATTTTGAAGATCTTGGAATGGAAGCAATAAGGAAGATACGGGTTGAGAATATGGCTGCATTTATTATCACCGACGACAAAGGGAATGATTTTTTTGATGAGTATAATAAATAAGGTTTACCCCTAAATCCCCCAAGGGGGACTTTTGATTCGTTTCCTTCCCTTGGCTCTGATTTAAAGAGGCATATTCAGTACATTTTGAATTTTACCCCTAAATCCCCCAAGGGGGACTTTTGATTCGTTCATCAACAACCTTCTTTATTTTATTAATCACTACTTCAATATTTTTTTCAACTTCACTATTAGTAAACCTGATCACCCTGATTCCAAATTTTTCCATCTCAGCGGATCTGCCATCATCATATTCTTCCTGTTGATCATGAATCTCCCCATCAATCTCTACAACCAATCTGACTTCATGACAAAAAAAATCAACAATAAAAATATCAATAGGGTGTTGCCTTCGAAATCGTAGTCCACAAATCTGCTTACCTTTCAGTCTCTCCCAGATTAACTTTTCATAATTAGTCATATTTTCCCGAAGTATTCTGGCTGCTTCCAAGGTGTCTGGTTTTGTTCTGAAATACATTGTTTTATCTAATTCTTTCATTATCTTAATTATTTATTTTCTTTAAGCCCCCCCTTGGGGGGGTTGGGGGGTGAAAAAACGCCCCCCCTTTGGGGGGGTTGGGGGGTGAAAACACACCCCCCCTTGGGGGGTGTGGGTTGGTTATATCACCTGATCACCTCAATATCAAATATGTCATGCCTGTCGAGGCTGTTCCAGTACTTTATCGAGTTTTTTCGTACCAGCTCCCAGTAAATATTGCTGTCGAGACCATAAATGAAATTTATTTCTTTAAGTTCTGAGCTTATCTTCTCTGTCAGACCAGATTTGAGTGTTAATCTTATTTTGCGGTTCAGATATGTGAAATCAACAGCAGGTCTCAATACAGTATCATTCCTGACTGTAAGCAGACCATGACCCGGAGTTGCTCCTGTACTAACCTGAATCCCGTCATTCATGCAACTCAGAGGAGGAGTTGACCCGGCATAGGATGTTGCAGTAAACTCATCGACACCCGTATTGAAGTACTCCCTGGCGCGGATACCCATCTTAACCCCGATTATTGAAAACACTCCCAGATGTCTGTGCAATTCATTTGTAATTACACCTGAATTCCATTCATCATGCCCGTACTTTTCAATAATCTCTGTTACAAATGGCTGAATATCTTCAAAATAAAATGAAGGATCGGATGGGATTTCTCTAATAACCTGGTTTTCTTCAACGGTTTCCCCTTTCAGGATCCTTATTGTACTTTCTCTTAATCCGGGCAGGTCAGAAGGGTAGCTGTCAGTTATGTAACCAGCAGTTTTATTTATAAAGAGTTCGGGATAATGCAGAAAAACCGCAACCATTTCATCGGTTCCTGTAAAAGCGAACATGTGGTTTTTTGCCAGTTCAGAATTTAAGAATTTAGAAATCTTCCTGGCATAAATAGTATTGATCGCGCCAATATCTCTGATAAGTTCTTCATTGTAAAAATCATTGTTACTGAGGCTGAATTTCCTGACAACTTTAACGGGGATTTCCTGCCTTAGCAAACGTACTGATGCTTCTTTATCGATATTGTAGTTGAATCCTTCGGTTTCAGAAGCTCCGTCAGCGCTCCATATTATATCTTTCACCTGTTGCCTGAAAACAGGCAGGTTTTTTAATGCAAGATGTACTGTTGATGCACTGCCGAGACTGATAAAGCTGATCCTGGTTTTTTCTACTGAAAGGATATCATTTATAAGATTAAAGCAGTCAGGTGCCAGATTTGCATTAATACCATTTTCATTGCCCCATATGGTTTGTAAAGGAACAGGGAACTCCTTTGGCTTGTATGTACTTGAACGGTTTATTCCAACAGGGATTCCTTCGTGCCAGTATGAGTTCAGCAGGCTTCTGACCTTAATAAATGCATTATCAGCGGTCAGTACTCCGGGTGAGACTGTTATTGCCAGGACTCTTACATCATGAGATGCAAGAAGCATGCTGATTGCTTTTATATCATCAATGCCACCGTCGGTATCAATAATAACATAGTGAGATGGTTTCCATGGGTGTGAATAGAGACTAAGGTTGATCAGGAGTGCAATGCAAATGAATAGTATTTTTTTCATTTTAATCATATTTCAATAATTGAACGAGGCAGTAAAATTAAAAATTACATTGTTTTTTCTAGTCATTTCAGAATAATGATGAATTATTGAGTTTGTTATGAGTGATTTTGCAGCTAAATTGATACATGTCTGTCCTTTAATAAATATATTTTTATATATTGAGCCCGGTTTTTTTTTGACATATGAAGAAATTTCTGATCTGGTTTTTACCAGGACTGGTTGTTGGGATGCTGTTTATCCTTGCTGGTGGAAAGGTTTTGGAGAGTACATCTACCAATGATTACTGTGTATCGTGTCATATTCATCCTCTGGCTGATGCCGGGTGGAAAAGATCTGTTCATTATGACACGGAGTCGGGGTATCATGTTGCCTGTGTTGAATGTCATCTTCCGCTTAAAGGAGATGGTTATCTGTGGGCAAAAGGAACCACCGGATTACGCGATCTGTGGAGTTTCTATACCAAGGATTCAGCTTCCTTTGACTGGGCTGACCGTTCAAGACTTGAGGTTGCCCGCCATCATACTTACGAGTCAAGTTGTATTAAATGTCATGAAAATCTTTTCCCGCCTGCACTGACCAAGGAGGGTGAGGATGCACATCTTTATTATAATCAGACAGAAAAAACGCCTGAGCTTCATTGTATCAACTGTCATCTTAATGCAGGTCATTATATTGAAGGTTATACTCATGGAACCAATGAGACCTTCGGAAGTGTTTCGTCTGCTCCAAAGGAGATCTTTACTGAACCCACATCAGTTAACGAATTCAGAGATTTCACCGAAAAGATTCCTTATTCCTCAGTATCTTTCAATATGATTGCAATCCCCGGCGGTACTTTTAGTATGGGCAGTCCACCCGATGAGCCCTTCAGAAAGGAAAATGAAGGGCCTGTAAGGGAGGTTGAGATAAGCCCGTTTTTTATGGCTGAAGTGGAGGTAACCTGGGATGAATACCTTGCATTCTATATTCAGACTGCAGCAGAGGGACGTACTACTGATACTGAAGGTCTGAGGAGTGAGGAATCAACTGATGATGTTGATGCAATATCGGGAGCTACCCCGCCCTATGGTCAGCCTGATCAGGGATGGGGAATGGAACAGAGACCTGCAATATCTTTTACACATCATGCTGCCGAAACTTATTGCAGATGGTTATCCCAGGTAACCGGCAAGTCCTACCGCCTTCCTACCGAAGCCGAGTGGGAATACGCATGCCGGGCCGGGACTGAGGGGCCTTATTTCTTCCCGGGAGATCCTAAAAAGTTCGAAAAAACCGGTCTCAGGGCCAAACTGTCAAAAAACGACACTGCTGTAATCAATACCTATGTAGTATATAAAGATAATAGTCCTTCAAAAACCCAGCCCCCCGATTTTGTTCACCCCAATCCTTTTGGCTTAAAAAATATGCTGGGTAATGTAGCTGAGTTTTGTTCCGACTGGTACCAGCCTGATGCATACGATCAGTATCCAGATGGTATTATTAAGGATCCAAAAGGACTCGAAAGCGGTGAAGAACATGTGGTGAGAGGCGGATCTTTTATGAATTCGGCAGGGGCTTTAAGAAGTGCAGCCCGTGATTATACCAGGACTGAGGCATGGCTGAGGACCGATCCTCAAATGCCAAAAAGTATCTGGTGGTACTCCGATTGCTTTAATGTCGGGTTCAGGGTTGTATGCGAATTCGACAGCAAAACAGGTAATTCTGAGGCCGAAAACTAAGCCAGGAGCCGTTTTTTGTTATGCGCAAAATCATAAAAGTGATGAATAAATTTGGTTTATAGGAACTATTTATATATATTGCATTACTAATTACCCTAATATTACTAACTGAATTAATAACTGACATGACCTAAATCCATATCATTTGAAAGAATAAGCAAGAAAATTAGGATTAAATTGAGTGTAAGTTTTACTCTTAACTATTATTTTGAGATATCAAAGCCAAAAATTACTAATGACTCTAAACCAAATCCAATAACTCCACCTTCGCCGCTCCGTCGCTGAAGCTATGGAGCGTAAGCGACAAGGCTCCGTTGAACAAAGCAATAACCCCACCTTCGCCAAGGCTTCGGTGGGCAAAGCAATAACGAATAACCAATAACCAATAACGAATAACCAATAACGAATAACCAATAACCAATAACAATTAACAATAATCCTAATATCAAACTATTTATTAACTAACTAACAGTGTAACAGTATGAAAAAAACTCCCTATTACTTTTGGTCTTTAAGGCCAGATGTGAATTTTCACAGGTTACTATTACCTGTGAGAATTATGGTTCTTATTCTGTTCTGTGGTCTGGCACTTCCTGCCTATTCAGTGACCTCAGATGTTCCTGCAGCTGATGATCCTCAACAGATCACGGTAACAGGTACAGTTACTGATGCCGGGACAGGCGAAGCTATGCCCGGTGTAAACATCCTGGTTCAGGGTACCAGTCTGGGTGCCATTACGGATGTTGACGGGAAATACACCCTGTCAGTACCAAACAGAGATGCAGTGCTTATCTTCTCCTTCATTGGATATTTTACTCAGCAAGCACCTTTGGGCGGAAGAACAGTTATTGATGTCGCACTTACAAGCGAAGTACTTGACCTTGATGAAGTTGTTGTGGTTGGTTATACCACCCAGAAAAGAGCAAACGTTGTTGGTGCTGTAACCTCAATACCAGGGAACAGCATCCAGTCAATACCTGCTGCTTCAGTATCCAACGCCATTTCAGGTCGTCTGCCCGGCTCTGTCGTAATACAGCAGAGTGGTGAGCCGGGGAACCTGTCAACAAGAATTCTTGTTCGTGGCCGTAGCACATTGGGTAGTACTAATAATACTCGAAACATAGAAAGTACGTATCCTCTTGTTGTAATTGACGGAATTATGGGCCGGAGTATGGACGATATTGACCCGATAGATATTGAGAGTCTATCTGTACTAAAAGATGCTTCGGCTGCTATTTACGGTGCCGAGGCTGCTAACGGCGTTATTCTTATTACCACTAAAAGAGGTAAGGAAGGAACACCCAAACTGAATTATCAGTTTTACCAGGGCTTTATGACTCCTACAATTATCCCTCGTACCACAAACGCCTGGGAATTTGCAACAATGGTTTCAGAGTACCAGGATGCAGAGGGTAAAACGCGTCAGTACACCGATGAAGATATTGCCCTTTATAAAAGCGGTGCAGATCCATGGGAACACCCCGACAGCGACTGGTATGGCGACCTTATTAAAGACTGGACAACCAACTTTAGGCACACTCTTACTCTTGATGGTGGTTTCAGAGGGGTATTATACTATTTCTCAGTTGGCTTAAGGGGCGATGAATCTTTCTATGCCCAGTCATCAACTAATTACAAACAGTATAATGTTCGTGCAAAACTTGAATTACCTGTAACTGACTGGTTGAAAACAGGATTTGACTTTGCAGGCATTCAGAACGATCGTACCTATCCGCGGAACAGTGCCAGTAGCATAGTCGGTCAGGCCACACGTCTTATGCCGACACAATGGTCATTCTGGCCTAATGGATTACCGGGCCCCGATATCGAGTACGGTGATAACCCTGTTGTAACTTCGACATTCGAGACAGGTAAGGACGAGCAGAAAACTTACCAGTTGCAGAATACCTTCAGGATAAATATCACTCCTCCGTTTGTAAAAGGTCTTTCTCTGAACGGGCAGTTTAACTATGACGTAAATAACTACTACCGTCACAGGTTCTTCAAGCCGTGGATACTCTATTTTCCACAATGGGATACTGCTGTAAGGAATGCTCAGGGATACATTACAAGTATGGAGCTGACACCAACTCCGCGTGGGCTTTCATCTCCTGAGAATTATGAGAACTATAGCAGGCAAATCAGAAAGACTACCAACCTTGATGTCCAGTTTACAAGAACATTCGGTGATCATAGCATCTTTTTGTTTGGTGGCTTCGAGCAATTCACCTGGGATAGAAATGATTTCCAGGGATTCAGGAAGTACTATATTTCAACACTGATTCAGACACTGGATGCCGGTGGCGATGCGGAAAAAAATCCCACAGGCGGTATGTCGATTTATGCACGTAAATCGTATATAGCCCGTGGTTCATACAACTTCAGGGGAAAATACCTTGCTGAGTTTGTCTTCCGTGCAGATGGTTCGTTGAAATTCCCGCCTGAAAGCCGTTGGGGTTACTTCCCCGGATTCCTGGTTGGATGGCGTGCTTCTGAAGAAGATTTCTGGAAGAACAGCCTTCCTTTCATCAACTACTTCAAGCTGAGAGCATCTTATGGTAAGATGGGTATGGACCCCGGAGATCCATTCCAGTATCTTAACAAATTCTCTCTGATCAATGGAATGACATTTGGTACCGGATCAGCAATCGAAGTTACTGCTTACCCCCCGTCAGTTGCCAATCCGAACATCACATGGGAAACACAAACAACCCAGAACTTTGGCTTTGACTCAAAATTGTTGAATGACCTTCTACACCTTAATCTCGAAGTATTCTTTAATAAGAGGGAAGATATTCTTTCACCGAGGGATGCATCTGTTCCCGACTTTACAGGGCTCGAACTTCCTGACGAGAATATTGCACAGGTTGATAACAAAGGATTTGAAATTGATGCCGGAATCCATAAATCCATTACTTCTGATCTGCGTATAGATTTAACAGGTAACTTCAGCTGGAACCGCAACGAGGTCGTGTTTATGGACGAACCTGAAAGATCAAAGCCATGGCAGGTACGTACCGGACACCCTTATGGAACCTGGTTAATGTATAATGCTATTGGTGTTTTTAAGGACGAGGCAGCGCTTGACGTTGATGTTGGCGGATATCCTTCCTGGCCAGGCGCCGAACCGGGTGATGTAATATTTGAAGATGTTGACAATAACGGAGAGATTAACGGTGATGACAGGATCCTGATAGAGCATACAGATGCTCCGGAAATATTCTACGGAGTTACACTTGATGCTACATGGAAAGATTTCTCACTTTCAATTCTTCTCCAGGGACAGGGCAAATATATGGTCCAGAATATTCAGGATGAGCGTCGTGGTGAAGCAGGTAATTATTTTTACTGGCATTATGATGGCAGATGGCAGAAGGAAGGTGATGTGACTGATGTAGCAAGAGCATATAACAGAAGAGACTATTACTGGTCTCATGCAGTAGAGATGAGTTCTTACTGGTTAGACAATATGGCATACTGCCGTCTGAAGAACCTTGTTATTAACTACACTATTCCATCTCAGCTTTATAAGAGCCTTGGAATATCACGGGCAAGCGTTTATTTCTCGGGCAACAACCTGGCATTGATATGGTCTGCCCAGAGGAACTTCGATCCTGAAGTTGCCAACCCGATGCAATATCCTGCAATGAAGACATTTGCTTTTGGTGCGAATATTACGTTTTAATTAATTGAGAAATATTTAAATAGTACAATATGAAAAAAGTATATAGTTATTTAATTGCAATCGCGCTGCTATTGTTCGGAGCAACGTCATGTACCGATGTTCTCGACCAGAAGCCGGTTGATTCTTTCGTCCAGGATGATGTCTTTTCAGACATGGGTCTGGCTCAGGCTTTCCTGGGCCGGTGTTACGACAGGATGTTCGGGCACGATAATTATACATCGAGATGCCGCGAAGACCTGCTGGATGCCGGAACTGACATGTGTCTTTGTATCCACCGCCCGGCTAATTACGGCTGGTTGAAAGGTACTATGAGCCCCGATCAGCTCGGTTTTTTCGAGAATACCAGTTACAACGGATTCCAGAACTGGAATGCTGTATATAGTGACATTCAGAACACTAATCTCTTTCTTGCCAATGTTGATAATGTTCCTCCTTCTGCTCCAACTGACCCAGCCCTTATTACCAGGATGAAAGGGGAAGCTCATTTTATACGGGCGATGATGTATTCGAACCTATGGATGGCTTTTGGGGGACTTGTATTAACAGATGAACCTTTTGAGCTCGGACAGGATTTTCTGACTATCACAAGGTCCTCTTTTGAGGAGACGCTGAATTTTATTCTTGCTGATATTTCTGATGCTATGAATCTGTTAGAGGATGACATGCAACAGGGACGTGCCAACAAAGCTGCCTGTGCAGCATTGAAATCAAGGATCCTTCTTTTCGCTGCAAGCGACCTGGTGAATGGTGGTCTGTCCTCATCAGCGAGCAATGAACTTGTTGCATTTCAGGGCGGTTCACAATCTGCACGATACCAGGCAGCAAGGGATGCAGCAAAAGATATTATGGACGGAACATATGGCGACTTCGCACTTGTCGGGACTACGACTGATCCTCCTTCACCACTCACTGACGCTGATGTTCAGGCATATGCTGATAATTTCCACAAGCTGTTCATCCAGAAAGGAGCCTGGAATGAAGAGACTATCTGGGCAACCCAGTATGTAGCAGCTGGTACAGGCGGAAACTATAACAGATGCAATATCTGGCATGGACCTAACGGCTATCACAACTGGGGTAACAATAATCCCGCAGAACCGGCTGTTAGAAAGTTCGAAATGGCTGATGGTACTCCGTTTGTCTGGGATAATGGTGAAGGCGAATACCTTCGTACAGCAACTGCTGCCGAACTGGCTGCCAATCCGTACGAAAATCCGTATTATGGTCGTGAACCACGTTTCTATGCAACTGTTCTCTATCACGGAGCTCCATGGTCAACACGGCCTTCCGATGCTCTGGGAATAGATCCTACAAGCACAGTTCAGACAGGTCATTTTTATTCCTCCACTACCGGTGAAATAACAGCTGAAGGCCTTGATACACGACAGGGAATTATTGAAGGATGGAACGGTACTAAAAACGGGTACTATATCAAGAAGTTCATGGATCCTGAAGTTGCCGGCCAGTACTATTACAATGAAAACCACTGGCTGGAGTTCCGCTATGCCGAGATACTGCTAAACTATGCCGAAGCATGTATTGAGCTGGGTGGAGCCGACCTGCAGAATGGACTGGATGCTATTAATCTGGTCAGGAACCGTAGCGGTCTGCCCGACAGGGTAACTGCCGATCAGGATGAAGCAAGAGACTTCCTGCGCCATGAAAGATTCATTGAATTATTCGGAGAAGGTCAGCACTGGTATGATCTCCGCCGCTGGGTGATCTTTGATCAGGTTGTCGAGGATGTGTGTGAAATCAAGATCAAGGAATTTGATAACGGAAATATGGAGTGGTTTTATGATCTTGAAGCTGTTGCTGATCAGAGAAGCTGGACCAGTGATAAACACTACTGGGCACCTATTTCACGTGATGAGATGAATAAAGCGCCTCAGTTAATTAACAATCCAGGGTATTAGGAATTAAATGTGTGTATTAACACAACCAGTGAAAAAAGGCCGGCCGAAAGACCGGCCTTTGTATTATTAAAGGTAAAGCGTATAATACCAGAATGTATTTCCAAACCTTTGTCTCAGAACAGGTTCTGCTGCATTTAAGTTATCATTGTAAAAATGAAGAGTCTGCAGGAACTGGTTGAACCTTATAATTATCCGTTCATTTATTGTCAGGTTCCCGGCATCGGGTAATATGCCCTCATTCATTGCCTGGTAAGCCAGTGCAACTTCTTCGACGTGGACAGGCAGCTTTTCAAAACCACACCTTTCAAGCCTGGGGATCTCATTGGCAATACCATCGTAATCCTTACGAAGCATGAGAAAAGCCAGTTTATATTCAAATGCTTTTTTGTTCAATGAATCACCACCAAGTAATAATTCAATATTTGAGTAAGGATCATCAGTGATAGAAAAAAAATCATTCTCGATTTTTATCAATCTTTTCTCTCCCAGTTCAGGGTCGGAAACAACAACACTGTCATCAAAAAGGTATTTCCTGAATGTCCTGGCATCTTTCCCGTAAAACAGGCTTTTATCCAGTAGTGATATATATTTGGCAGCCATACTGTAATTACCATTGATCAGTTCAGTTTTTATCAGCATCTTCAGGCCTTCCGGTGAATGACCTCTCATTACCATGTTCTCAAACGCCCACCTGTGAGCTTCATTGATCATCCCGACTGTATAGTAAAAATATCCTCCGCGCCTGAGGATTTCCCAGTACATTTCCCATTTCAGAAAAAGTGTCTGACCTTCAGGACTTTGCCGGAAATGGAAGAGCATGTCGTCAAGCTTTCCTGTTTCGCAAAGTGAAATGTTATTCAGGTAAATTGTCAGAATATTGCTTGACGGATTGTCAGTATTAAATGTAATTATATCATCGAACCTGTTATCGTAAAACATCTTTTCAACATGAAAATATTGCCGGGTTTTTACATCGAATCTCAGGATTGAAGTTATGATCAGCAAACATACAGGAATCGATATTGCTATCAGTTTTAAAATGATTACCGGAATCCTGTCAGCGAAGCGGAATCGTAATTTGATCCTGGAGATCAGAGGCAGGATTGAAATAAATCCGGCAACAGGTATAAATAATTTAAACTGGCCACCAATATCGGTGTTTGAGTAAGGGAAAACCAGAAGTATTCTGAGTGGTTGAAAGAATAAGAACTCTTTTGAGATATACAAAAACAATACGACCAGACCTGTCAGGGCAATAATCTTATACCAGCCTTTTCCGCCAATAAAAAATATCTGGTAAAGTATATACATCAGAAAAAAAATCCAGGCAAAACCTCCGGTAATGAAATACCATGCAGGAGCAATGATTACCGGCAGCCAGCCTTTCATATATCTGATCGTAAGACAGAACAATGCAAGCTGAAGCATTAAAGCGAAACTATTATGAAACAAGTACTGGTAATTTGTCTGGAGCAGGAAGACAGCTACGCCTGCCATCAGTGGAATGAATAGTGAATTGATTTTACCCGGATTACTAATAATCCATGAAATAAGGAAGACAATAAGGCAGAGCACAGAAGAAATAAAAAGAGAGCCCAAAACGGGATAATAGAAAAAAGCAGTAAATAATTTTCCGAGATATACTAAAAATCCTCCAGGCTGGTGAAGGTTTTGGACCAGATAATCATTTGAAAAGAGGAACAGGGAAGATTTTTCCTGATAGAAACCGATATAGTCAGCAAAAAAACCAAAATAAACAAATGAGATCAGAAAAAACAACAAATAAGGCAGATACGAAAAAAGAAACCTGTTTACGTTTTTTACCTGATTCATCCTGTTGATACAAATAACCGGTATAAATTACATTTCAGACCATCCTGCCTGGGTAGCGGGAGCACTGGCCACTCTCCTGATACTGCCCGGATTAAGATCAATCTTTATTGAAGAGAATTCCGGTATGTTATAACTTTTAAGAAACCTGCTGTAAAATTCGGGATCTTTCTGTGGGAGAACAAATGGTTTAGATGAATTGCCATTTTCACCAATATATGCCATATATGGTCTGGCTGTCAAACCATCTGTCCGTTTGCTGCTGAATACCAGCCACTTTCCGTTTGATGACCAGGAATGATAACTGTCGGTACATTCACTGTTAAGTTCAAGGCGTGCCGGTTCAAAAGTTTCCAGATCTATCGACCAGAGATCTGCTTCTTTATGCCAGATAGGGAAGCAGCCATAATCAGCAAGTGTTAATACGAGATATTTTCCATCAGGTGAAATCCTCGGAAACGAAACACTTTTGTTAATCTGTGCAGCATCAAAAACTATTTCAGTATTTCCGAATATTTTCTTATCCTGGTCGAAAAAGACTCTGTAAAGATTATACCTTATCTCCCTGTAGTCGTAAACTTCACCGATCTGTTCAGCTCTGCAGAAATAGAGGTATTTACCATCGGGCGACCATTCCGGATAAGTGTCCATGTATTTTTCATTATCAGCCAGTTCAACATTCATCATTTCGTTTTTAACGATATCATACATAACCAGTGACGATTCAAGGTCACTCACCTCAACTTTTTTATTGTTGGCAGAGTGGAAGCGCTGGACAATCTTGTTTGAAGAAAAAGCAACAAACTTACCTGAAGGATGCCAGCGGGGATAGACAGCTCCGTTTGCCATTTCCTCTGTTTTCAGATTGGTCTTGATAAGGTTTCCTCCGGAATAGAAATATGTACCACCCATGGTGCCCCTCATATGAAAAAGGAAATCATCGGATCTTCCGTTGTTGTATGCATGGCAGTTAATACAATTCTCATCAGCGACAGTGTTTTCGATAACCGAATGTTCACGGAAATCAACAAGGCTTCTCTGTTTAATACTGAGCTCTCTCCAGCTTTCGTAACCAGGGTAAAGCAAACGGTACGAAAGATAGGGATCAATCTCCTCAACAACTATATTCCATGTAACCGGACTGAACTTCTGCCATTGTTTGTTTGAGTTCCTTGCAAAAATGTCAACTTTGATTTCTTTTCCTCTATTTTCCTGAAGCATCAGCTTCCATTTCCTTTCAGGAATCAGGATATTGCCATCCTTTGAATAAACTTCAAATTGTTCGCCTTCAGGGCCGGAAAATTTTACCAGATAAGCAGAACCTTCTTCGTTGACCATAAAGTTGAGAGGTGCAATATTCGGTGGGATTGTTATCCCGGTATAATCAGGTTCAAGAGCAGCATTTCTTTCTGTAATAAGAACATTGTCATCAGGACTCTTACTACAGCTATACATCATCAGAAAAATAAGCAGGTAATATAGTTTGTTTTTAAAATTAGTCATAGTTGATCCTTTCTTTAATCAGGTTTAACAGCATCATTGAAGGATTCACAAAAATAACCATTATTTTGGAAATATCTTCAACCGGTTAATGGGAATTGTTCCGTAAGCTTGCATATTCCAGAGCACGGTTGAAGATACTGAAAGCTGACACTCTGGGAATGAGATAAAGATTGCCACGCCCTCCTTCGTCGGGCTCGCAATGACCTTGCAATGAAGTTGGTTTCGCATAACGGCAGGCATTGAATAATCTAACTGGCTAATGTCATTGCGAGATTTCCGCACAGCGGAAAAACGAAGCAATCCTTAACTGTCTT